>JAEEGH010006143.1_pt1 | contig 29582 bp, 22 predicted proteins | sample 9134181 | NCBI WGS metagenome assembly JAEEGH01 (sample SAMN16246544, study PRJNA631951) | gut metagenome | biome: gut microbiome; feature: rumen; material: DP-attached | host: Bos | place: Iran: Karaj | collected 2018-10 | reverse complement strand
TATTCTTTTTCAAGACTGTATTTACGCTAAGCGCATATGTTTTCACCCCTGCTTCATGTGCACATCGATCTGATTGAATGGAATCTCAATGCCCGCTTCATCAAGCGCATTCTTAACTCTCTCGTTAAGATCCCACTTTGAAGCAATATAGTCGTAAGCCTTAACCCAGCATCTAAGCTGCATCTCGATACAACTATCCTTAAAGTCGTTAACCACAACCAGCATCTCGCGATCCTTAAGAGCATACTTACTGGAATTCATTGCTCCCTCAAGAACAGTCCTTGCCTTATTGATACTCTCACTGTAAGGAATACCGACAAATACCTGCAAAAGTCTTACCTTATTGCCTGTAGAATTGGTAAGAGATGTATTGGAAAGCTCACCATTGGGAATTATGATCACTCTGTTATCCGGAGTAATAAGCTTGGTTGTAAAAAGAGATATCTCTTTAACCGTACCCTCATGCTTGTGAGAATCTTCAATAATGTAGTCACCAAGTCTGAATGGCTTAACAAGAAGGATCATAACGCCGCCTGCAAGATTGGACAGTGTGCCCTGAACAGCAAGACCGATAGCAACACCGGCAGATCCAAGTAAAGCTACCATACTTGCAGAATTAAAGCCAAGTGATGTAGCAACGATGACTATTCCGACAAGCTTCAGTCCAACTTCTATAAACTTGCAGACAAAGTGGATAATGCTCTCATCTGTCCTTGCCTTCTCCATAGACTTACGAACAGCCTTAACTATAAGGTTCGCAAGCTTCCAGCAAACAAGAAGGAGGATGAAAGCAATTAATATTTTCACTCCCAAATTAAGAGCCTTGTCAGGAAGCTCAGCCATGAATTTTTCTATGGCGCTGGGATCCACTTCTGATCCCGAGAGCATTGACAAGGTCTCTGCTGCTGTCTCCGTGGCCGGTAATATATTAATTTCCTCTGCAGCCTCCTGAGTTGAAGTAAGTGTCGAAGCCGAAGCTGCTGATGACGCAGTAGAAACTGCACTCATAGTAAGTGCAGTTCCTACGAATCTGTTAAACAAAACATCTAAACCCATATCAAGTAATACCTATTGCCTTTATATCTTTTTATTTTAATCCGTCAGGACTTATCTCCTGTAGGTTTTTTCTTACCGCCTTTTGCGGAGGATTTCCCTTTAGCCGAAGTCTTCTTAGGTGCAGCCTTCTTTACTTCTTTTCCCTCAGGAAATTTAGTAATAGAGCTCTTCTTAGAAGCAGCCTTAGCCGGCTTTTTAGCAGCATCCTTTGAAGATTCAGAAAGCTTTTCGATAGCTGCATCAGAAACTATGGCAAAGATTCTTTCTTCCTCGATCTTGTCATACTTTTCTTCAATAGCCTTCTGCTGCTGAGCAAGTTCCTTCTCGTACTTAGCCTTGAGCTCTGCAAGCATCTTAGCTTCTTCCTTCTCGTGCTTGCTAAGAAGAAGTGAACGTGTCTTCTCCTGCTCTTCAATCTTCTTCTCGTGAGCCTCTTCTCTTATCTTGCGGATCTTCTTTTCCTTATCTGTATAAGGGATGTAAGTAAATACTGCAAGAGAAAGAGGTGCAAGCTTAACAGGAACGCTGTACTTGCGGCCGTCAGCTTCCACAAGCTCAGCCTCGATCTTTCTGTCATTAACAACACCGCTTCCGCCAAAGTCCTTGGCGTCTGTGTTGAATATCTCTTCGTAGCGGCCATCATGGTTAACGCCAACACGAAGCTCTCTTTCAACACCGGCCATGTTCATAACAATAAGAAGCTCTTCTTCATCCTTGCTGCTCTTTCTTACAAATGCAAGCATGCAAAGATCTGCTGCCATGGAATTGATCCATTCAAAGCCGTCAGTTACATCATCAAGCTCATAAAGAGCAGGATGTTCGAAATACATCATGTTGAGCTTATAAATGAAGTTCTCCATCTGAAGACCGCGCTCCATGGATACTGCATTTCTTCCATGATAGAGCATCTTTTTACCAGGATGAACCATCAGATAAGCAATCGTCAGTCTTACATTGGACTCTTTCTGATCATCATCGCCCGGCATCATCTCCTTAAGAGCAGGATATCCGCCAACATCTTCGTGTGACAGAGCGAGGATGAACTTCTCTGTATATGAATACATCATTGAGAAGGTAAGCTCGTTATGATGCTGACCTCTGAAAAGAGGATCATACTTCATATACTCAAGGCAGTCATGAGACCAGCCATTGTTCCACTTATAGTCAAAGCCAAGTCCGCCCTCTTCAACTGTGTCAGTAAGATGTGGCCAGCATGCGGTCTCTTTTGTTATAAGAAGGACTCCCTGATCAAACTGATTGATCTTCTGAGTCAGCTCACGCATGAATTCAACAGCCTCAAGGTTCTCATATCCACCGTAGATATTAGGAGTCCATTCACCCGGTTTTCTGTCGTAGTCAAGGTACAGAACCTTTGAGATATCTGTTATACGTAAACCATCAATATGGAATTCTTTCAAAAGATATAAAGCATTAGCATACAGGAAATTGGTTACCTGCTTGCGTCCATAGTCAAATATAAGACGGTGTGTTCCAGGCTGTGTGCCCTTACCCGGATCCTCATACTCGTACAGAGCATGGCCATCGAAATAAGAAAGACCATAATCTCTTCTTGGGAAATAAGTTGCTGTCCAGTCAAGGATCACACGTATCCCTTCCTTGTGGCATGCATCAATAAATCCCATAAAATCTGCAGCAGTTCCATATTCGCCCTTAATAGCATAGAAACTGTTAACATCGAATTTATGAACTTCATCATGCTCACATACAGGCAGAAGCTCTATTGCATTAAAGCCATTAGCTTTTACATAATGGATAACGCGAGATGCAAGCGCTGCATAAGTAACTGCTTCATCATCTTCAAAAGCCGTCTGAGCAAATCCGTCCAAAGAAAGCTCACATATTGAAAGTGCACTTCCTGTTTTGTCATATGTCTTACGCTGAGTCATCCATGCCTTATCACTCCACTTATATGAAGCAGGCGCAGATACTACTGAAACCTCAGCCTTATAATCCTTTGCTCTCAGTGCATAAGGGTCAGGACGAAGGAAAATCTCTCCTCCTCTTGTCTTACATTCAAACTGATATTCCTCTCCTTCAGCTACATCAGGAATGAAAAGTTCGTATACTCCGCTCTCATCAACCCTGCGCATCTGATGGATACGGCCATCCCAGCTGTTAAAATCGCCAATTACAGATACTCTTGCTGCATCAGGTGCCCACACAGCAAAATTAACACCCTTTACTCCATCTCTCTCCATTACATGAGCACCGAGCTTTTCATAAATAGTGTCATGCATTCCGCTGGAGAATTTAATACAATCTTCTCTCGTTATCACAGGTTCATAGATATACGGATCATGCAGCACAGTCTCCTGTCCGCTCTGATCTACAAGTACATAGTGATAAGAAAAATTAGCCTTATATGGCAAAAGAGCTGCATAAAATCCTGCATCATCCTCAAGTTCCATTTTGTAAGTCTTACCATCAGATGAAACTACTTTGATCTCTGCATAATCAGGACGAAAAGTCTGAATCAGGATCTGATTTCCAACCTTATGTGCTCCAAGGATCCTATGTGGATCGTGTCCGTCTGAATAGATAATTTCCTCAATTTCCGGCCAGTTCATCAACTTATAAAGTCTGTTGCTCACGTGGGCTCCCTCCGTTTCAACTTCTTTAAATTTTAGTGCTGAATAAAACTATCTTACCTCTTTGAAACCTTTACCAATTCAATACCTATATAAATGTATTCCAAGTCCAGTTACAGGATGTAACTCGGACATGTCCGGAAATGCATGGATGCATTTCCATGTCCTATATATCTTATCACATAACCATGCATTGTGCGATGTTTCAATTAGTATATAATTACGGGCGTGCCTACTTCTACATAACCATACAATTCCTCAGCCTTCTCCGTAGGCAGGTTTATGCATCCGTGAGATCCTTCATCAAGGTATATATCTCCTCCAAACTCATCACGCCAGCTGGCATCATGAATTCCCACGCCCTTATAAACAGGCATCCAGAATTTGACAAAAGACACATAGCCCCTGCCCCTTAAATACCTGTTCTTGGCTTTGCCATAGACATAGTAAACACCTGTAGGCGTATCCCTGCCTCTTGCCACATTACCTGTAACTATATCGCAGTTAAGGATCAGCACACCGTCCTGATAATAATACAGATGCTGATCACTTATGCTTATCTCAATATAAGTGTTGCCGATATCATCCGTTCCCTGCTTTGCCGCAAGCTGTTCATAGGAAGGTTCATGAATCTCTTCTGTTCCGCTTAAAAGGCTTTCGATAAGATAATCGAATTCCTTGGTAGAGTCGATCTTGTTACCATAAGTACCACCGGCAACCTTGATAGTCTTACCTGCATAGTTAACAAAAGATCTTTCGCCTCCAACCGTATTAAACTGCCCGCAAAGCTCGTTCACGCTTTCATATAATGATGATTCACTAAGAAGGAGATCTCCTTTAGAATCTACTACGAATCCATTTTCAATATGATATTCTTTGGGAAAAGAAACTTCTTCTCCTCCGCAGATAAAGTATCCGCTTCCAGGCCGATTCTTCTTAGGCTTCTGTGTGGACATATCCTGAGCCTGCGCCTGCGTCACGATAGCATCTCCTACAAAAGAGCCATCTATTTCGATCTCCTGACTTCCAAACTTGTAGGTTATACCAGTATCCTGAATATCACTTATCTTTTCATAAGTCTTTTTGACAGACTTCATCTCATTAGTAAGTTCGAGGTCTTTATAGCAGGATTCAAAGTCAGTCAGATTGATCTGTCCAAGGCCGCTTCTTATTGCAATTCCAACCTGATTTATGATCTCGTCATAAACAGGTACGTCTCCCATTGTATCAATAAGCTGATAGCCTTCATCTACAACGTTTACTATTTCAATACCTCTATTTTCATCCTTAAGATCAAAACAGGACCACTTGGAGACTATTCTCTCAAGCACATCTTCTTCAAATGAAATCTCAGGAGCCATGGTAACTTCTTTTCCATTGACCATGTAATAGATCCACGAGATCACATTCTGGTTATCAAAGGCGGTCTGCAAAGACAGCGTGAAGTCTGCTTTAACTCCTATATCCGAAGCCTTCACTTCGTATCTCTTGCCCTCCTTATCAACAACGACAAGGTCTCTGGATTCATATTCACTGTTTAGGATCTCAGCAGCCTGACTTACACTAAGCCCTGTTATATAATGTCCCCTTGCCCATGTTCCTAAAACAAAACGGTCGTGATAATAGACTGCCAAGGCCATATAGACCAAAGCCGCCATTACCACGATCCCTATTAGTATACCACTCAGCCACTTAATTATAGTTTTCATATACTCATGATACCACAATTAAAATAAAATGATTACTTATTTTTATCGTAATATCAACCTTATTATTAGTATATTTGCGTTTAGACTATATAAAGTAGCCCAAACGCAAATGCTAAATGTTTTTTATTTTAGTCCTCTACGTCGCTTGCATCGAATACTTCTGTAAGAGGCTTTCCTGCAGGAACCATAGGATAAACCTTATCGTCCTTTTCGATAACAACGTCAATTACTACAGGTCCGCCTGCATTTATAGCTTCTTTGATAGCAGGTGCAACCTCTGACTTTTTAGTTACGCGAATAGCCTTACATCCAAGTCCTTCTGCAACCTTGCAATAATCAACCTTATCTGTGAGAACAGTCTGGGAATAACGCTGTCCATAGAAGAGGTTCTGCCACTGACGTACCATTCCAAGTACCTGGTTATTAACAATGATCTCGATGATAGGAATGTTGTATCTGCTGGCTGTTGCAAGTTCGTTCATGTTCATTCTAAAACATCCGTCACCTGCCACGTTAACGCAGATCTTATCAGGGTTACCCATCTTGGCACCGATCACCGCACCAAGGCCGTATCCCATTGTTCCAAGACCGCCGCTTGAAAGGAATGTTCTTGGATTTTTATACTTATAGTATTGTGCTGCCCACATCTGATGCTGACCAACATCTGTTGTGATGATGGCATTTCCCTTAGTTGCCTTATCAAGCTCTTCTATTACATAAGGGCATGTAAGCTTATTCTTGTCATAGGAAAGCGGGAACTCTTTTTCCATCTCTTCGATCTCAGAGATCCACTCCTCATGCTTCATTGGCTTAAGCACTTCAAGAAGATCTGTAAGGATGTCTTTAAGATCACCAACTATGGAAGCATCTGTCTTGATGTTCTTATTGATCTCAGCAGCATCGATATCGAACTGAACGATCTTAGCACTCTTGGCAAATGCCTTTGGATTACCGATAACACGATCTGAGAATCTTGCACCGCAGGTAAGAAGGAGGTCGCACTTACTAACTCCATAGTTGGAAGTCTTGGTTCCATGCATACCTATCATTCCTGTATAAAGCTCGTTTGTTCCATCGAAAGCGCCTTTGCCCATAAGGGTATCACATACAGGTGCCTGAATAGTTTCAGCGAGCTTTCTTACTTCCTTGTGGGCTCCCGAGATGATAGCACCACCGCCCACATAGATAAATGGACGCTTTGACTTTGCTATCATAGCAGCAACTTTTTCTACCTCTTCTTTGGTATAGCTCTTCTTAGGCTTTGGATCAGCTATCTGAGCCGGTGTATAATCGCACTTTGCAGCTGTAACATCCTTGGTGATATCAACTACAACAGGTCCGGGACGTCCTGATCTTGCGATATCGAACGCTCTTCTAAGAGTATCAGCAAGATTCTTAACATCCTTAACGATAAATCCGTGCTTGGTAATAGGCATTGTGATACCATTGATATCAACCTCCTGGAAAGAATCCTTACCAAGGGCCGGAAGGTTAACGTTACATGTGATAGCGACCATAGGCACGCTGTCCATGTATGCTGTAGCTATACCTGTTACAAGATTTGTTGAGCCTGGGCCTGATGTTGCCATACATACGCCAACCTTACCTGTAGATCTTGCATATCCGTCAGCAGCATGTGCAGCACCCTGCTCATGGCTTGTCAGGATATGGTGAAACTCATCAGAATGTTTATACAGCTCGTCGTAAATATTAAGGATTGTTCCACCCGGGTAACCGAACACTGTATCTACACCCTGCTCCTTAAGACATTTAAGAACGATTTCTGCACCATTTAAGACCATTTTTTCCTACTCCTCATTACTATTTTTCTATATATCGATTACAGGATGTATAGAGTTACGTTCCGTAACTCAGTACATGTCCAGAAATGCATGGATGCATTTCTATGTACATTTAATCTATATCCGGAACCTTAAGGATAGCTCCTGTATTACCGCTTGTTACGAGCTTCTGGTATCTTGCAAGATAGCCGTCTGTGATCTTAGGCGCTCTTGGCTTCCATGCAGCTTTTCTCTTAGCAAGCTCTTCATCAGATACTTTCATGTTAAGAGTATTGTTGTTGATATCGATGGAGATGATATCGCCCTCTTCTACAAGCGCGATAGGTCCGCCAACTGCAGCTTCAGGAGATACATGTCCGATTGAAGCTCCGCGACTTGCTCCTGAGAATCTACCATCTGTGATAAGAGCAACTGTAGAACCAAGTCCCATACCTGCAATAGCAGATGTAGGATTGAGCATCTCTCTCATTCCAGGGCCGCCCTTAGGTCCTTCATATCTTATAACAACAACGTCTCCGTCTTTGATCTTACCGCCAAGGATTGCTGCGATAGCATCCTCTTCGCAGTCGAATACTCTTGCAGGACCTTCATGAGCCATCATTTCAGGTGCAACAGCAGATCTCTTTACGATACCTGTATCAGGTGCAAGATTACCCTTAAGTACAGCAATACCGCCATTTGGAAGATATGGATTCTCGATAGGTCTGATTACTTCAGGGTTAAGGTTTTCTACGCCCTCAAGGTTTTCAGCAACAGTCTTGCCTGTGCAGGTAATAAGATCTGTGTGAAGAAGGTTCTTCTTGGTAAGCTCCTTCATAACTGCATATACGCCGCCTGCTTCGTTAAGGTCTTCCATATATGTAGGACCTGCAGGAGCAAGGTGACACAGGTTAGGAGTTCTGTCAGAGATCTCGTTGGCATATTCCATGTTGATCTCAACGCCTGCTTCGTGAGCGATAGCAGGGATATGAAGCATTGTATTTGTAGAGCATCCAAGTGCCATGTCCATTGCAAGGGCATTCTCGAAAGCTTCTTTAGTCATGATATCTCTTGGCTTAATATCTTTTTCCAAAAGCTCCATGATCTTGTAGCCGGCTTTCTTGGCAAGACGGATTCTTGCAGAGTATACAGCAGGTATAGTTCCGTTACCTCTAAGGCCCATACCGATAGCTTCTGTTACGCAGTTCATGGAGTTAGCCGTGTACATACCTGAACAGCTTCCGCATGTAGGACAAACCTTCTCTTCATACTCAAGAAGCTTTTCATTAGTGATCTTGCCGGCAGTAACTTCTCCGACAGCTTCGAACATGGAAGAAAGAGATCTCTTACGTCCATCAACATGTCCTGCAAGCATAGGTCCACCGGAAACGAAGATCGTAGGTATATTGCAGCGTGCCGCAGCCATTAAAAGGCCTGGTACGTTCTTATCACAGTTAGGGATCATGACCATAGCATCAAAACCATGAGCCTTGCACAGACATTCTGTAGAGTCTGCGATAAGATCTCTTGTAACAAGAGAATACTTCATTCCGATATGTCCCATTGCGATACCGTCACATACAGCGATTGCAGGAACAACTACAGGCATACCGCCTGCTTCAGCTACGCCGAGCTTAACAGCTTCAGCTATTCTCTGAAGTTCCATGTGGCCGGGAATAATATCACTCTGTGAACATACAATACCGATAAGTGGTTTTCTTCTCTCTTCTTCAGTAAATCCAAGTGCATTAAACAAACTTCTGTGAGGTGCCTGCTGCAGGCCTCTTAAAACTCTGTCACTGTTCATAGTCTCATCTCCTGTTTCTTAATAATACCTTTTATTAACTGGTTCTTATCATAGTCTTATCACAAATAACTTTTGACTATTATGCCATTTGTATTTATTTTGTGAAAATAATATAAGTGCTATTTTCATATGTCCTGTGCAGACTTCTTATGTTATCCGGCAATGGAAAACTTGTATCGTTATACTCATCTCTTCTTATCAGAAGATAATCTGCATCTTCCATTTTTACAGAAGGGTCAACATCATACATGAATTCCATCACATACTTCTGAAGTGTATCAGTTACCACAGGTTCATCATATCCTGAAGGATCTACCATAATAAGCGCTTTGTAGGTCTCATCTATTTCCTTATCATATGGGGCAAAAAAGGTATTGCCAAACACTCCGATAAAGAAATAAACAACAGCCATAATAAGCGGCAGACCGTAAGTCAGAGGCGGGAATTCAAACTTCTTAATGGTAATGATAAAGTTATTTATAACAAAGCTCACCGCCATCGCCATAATAACGCCCATGAACATATATGATTCATAGGAAGGAACTTTTTTTACAAAAGTAAGTAAAAATGGAAGCCAGAACATCTGTCCAAGTATGATAAGTCTTATACAGGTCCTGCTTTCCTCAAAATACAGAATACATCCGGTCAGCATTACAAATATGGCTATAAAGCATATCACCATAAGTACATGAGCAAATCCCGGTGTAAAGCTTTCTGAGAAGTTAAAAATAAAGTGATACCATCTGATAATATATCTGTCTCCTTCAGGTCTTATCATCCCAAAGGATTTTGTAAGGAGCTTTATACCTTCAATAAAGGCCTTGACAGGATCACTTGAAATGATCTGTCTTCTTGAAAGACCTTCATAACCACCTCCGGCAAGAAGGATCGCAGCTCCGCTTCCAAGTATATTTATGGTATATAGTACAGCTGCAACAGCAAATCCTACGATCGCGCATATCAGGATGTTGAAAAGCTGCATGAAATAGACATTATTTCTTATAGTTCCGCTTACTTTTCTGGTCCTTAGTCCATTGATGAAAAGGTAAAGCCATGCTGAAAGGCACATTGGAATGATCCAGTTGATATTCCACAGATGGACATAAAGTGCGCTTATAAATATGATCACGAGGTAAGCATACTGAATATTACTAAAACTCTCTGTAAGTGTAAGTCTTCCAAACAAATATACTGATAAAAGGAATAATGATACTGATAATGTATATCCCCTCCCCTGTATATTTAAGATATTTACAAGTTCAAAACCGCTGTAGATAACAATAGTTGCAAAAGGAATCCAGTGTGTAAAATATCTTTTTGAAAGCCTGTACAAAAGGATCATATTTGATGAGGCACACAAACAGGATATTCCTCGCATTACCATAAACTTGGGTAATCCTGCTACATTTAGAAGTGATGCCAGAAAGTTATAACCTATATGATTGCCTTCTGCAGACCAGTGAGTTGCTGTATATAAGGGGCCTTTACTAATGAAATAAAAGTAATCATGGAGTTCTTCATAGGAAGGTGTTATATAAAACATCCTCCACACAAAGTATAAAAACATTGCTATTACAGCCAGCACAGCCGCCATATCCTGAGGATCCTCAGATATATGAACCCGCGGTGGTCTGTAGTGGATCCTACTGATCACAAGCCCCTTGTCTGCATTCTTTTCTTTTTTAATCATCCCGTCAAATCACTAAATCATTAACTACTTAATCTCTGCAGCGATGACATCTCCCATTTTTGAACAGGACAGGATCATATCTGAGGTAGTCTCCTCGTTCTTAAGATCGCCTGTTCTATACCCTTTTTTCAAGATATCCTTAACTGCTGTTTCTATAGAGTCAGCCTCTTTATCAAGGCCGAATGTATAGCGCAGCATCATAGCCGCAGAAAGAATCGTAGCTATAGGATTAGCTATATCCTTTCCCGCAATATCAGGAGCAGATCCGCCGCTTGGCTCGTAAAGTCCAAAACTCGTCTCGTTAAGAGATGCAGAAGGAAGCATTCCTATTGAACCTGTTATCATACTTGCTTCGTCTGAAAGGATATCTCCAAACATATTCTCTGTAAGTACCACATCAAACTGTGCAGGATCCTTTACAAGCTGCATTGCGCAGTTATCAACAAGCATGAACGAAAGCTCTACTTCAGGATAGTTTTCTGAAACCCTTGTAACAACCTTTCTCCAAAGTCTTGAAGAATCAAGTACATTGGCCTTGTCAACGCAGGTAACTTTCTTTCTTCTCTTCATTGCAACATCAAATGCCCTGATAGCAATTCGTTCTATTTCTTTTTCTGAATAAACAAGTGTATCTGTAGCAACTTCCTGACCATCGATCTCTTCAGTCTTCCTGTCTCCAAAATACAGGCCGCCTGTTAGCTCTCGCATGATCATAAGATCAAAACCTTTTTCACTTATCTGTGTTTTAAGTGGGCATGCATCCTTAAGTTCAGGATACAGATAGGCAGGTCTTAAATTTGCAAAAAGACCAAGTGCCTTACGAATACCAAGAAGCCCTGCTTCAGGCCTCTTTTCCGGTGGAAGTTTATACCATGGAGAGGTGGATGTATTGCCGCCTATGGAGCCCATAAGTACAGCATCTGCAGACTTGGCAGTATCGATGGTTTCCTGAGTAAGAGGAACCCCGTACTTGTCAATTGAACATCCTCCCATAAGTACATCTGTAAAAACGATCTCGTGTTCATATACTTTGGCTACACTGTTTAAAACCTTTTTAGCCTCAGCAACTATTTCCGGTCCTATCCCATCGCCGGGAATGCATGTAATGTTCAGCTTCAATGTTATTTCCCCTTTCCGTCTTCGCAAAAGTTAAGTACCATCTTAGCTTAAAAAAACTCAAAGTACAAGGTGCAGAATTAATGTATCCTTCATGACAACATTAATATCGCACCTATAAACACGATGAAAAATCATCTATTAAATTGTAGCACATCTTCGGTATATAATTCTATTCACGGATACAGGATGTATAGAGTTATGGAACGTAACTCGAGTTACGTTCCATAACTCAGTACATGTTCATAAATGCATGGATGCATTTATATGTACGAAAAAAGGATGACAGGAAAGCCTAAACTTTCTTACCATCCTTTAAAAAATCAATCCTTTTTCTTCTTGTCAGCCTTAGTTTCTACTGGCTTAACAGCATCTTCAGGCTTCTCGATCTCAACGATTGCTTCCTTAACCATAGGAATACGGCAATTCTTGTTGTTACCAAACTCAACGATTACCATGTTGTCATGGATATCGATTACTGTTCCAACAAAGCCACCTGTTGTACGAACACTATCGCCAACAGCAAGTGCTGCCATCATTGCTGCCTTTTCTTTCTCCTGCTTACGCTGAGGTCTGATCATGATGAAATACATGAATGCAAACATTACAACAAGTATGATCAGATAATAGCTCATGCCAAGAGACTGACCCTCTACAGCAGTACCAACCATCTTAAACACATCTGAATACATTTAGTTTTCCTCCGGAATCCTCTTTTAATTCTTTATAAGAGCTTCAAAAAAGCTACCTTTAAATGATACACAATAAAAAGTTCACTTACAAGAGCGTATTTTGTTAAAAATTCGTAATAAAAATCGTTCAATTTCACCTTCAATGTAGTTTGAAATTACAAATTTTAAGTTCATATGTAAGTTGTGGAGCTAGCTCCACAACTTCTAGTAGTTTGAAATTGAAAATTTCAAACTACCCTTTACGCCAATTTTTTGCTATATCGCTTCCTGGAGCTGTGCTGAGCTCTTCATACTCAGAAAATCCCTCAATGGTCTTCTTCTTATATTCTGCGAAGTTGCCATTATCAAGTGCATCCCTTATCTCTTCCATCATATTGTTGTAGAAGTACAGATTATGAAGAACGCAAAGTCTCATTCCAAGCATCTCGCCTGACTTAAGAAGGTGACGGATATAACCTCTTGAATAGCGCTTGCAGGCAGGACACTGACAGCCCTCTTCGATAGGATGAGAATCAAGCTCAAAACGTGCATTAAGGAGATTGAGCTTACCTTTCTTTGTATATACGTGGCCGTGACGTCCGTTTCTGCTTGGATATACGCAATCAAAGAAGTCTACGCCTCTTTCTACAGCTTCAAGGATATTGGCAGGTGTACCAACGCCCATAAGGTATGTAGGCTTATCCTGAGGAAGATATGGAACCACTGTATCAAGTACGTGATACATCTCTTCATGAGTCTCACCAACAGCAAGACCTCCTACAGCATAGCCGTCAAGATCCATCTCTGCTATTCTCTTTGCATGCTCGATCCTGATATCATCAAATATCGCGCCCTGATTTATTCCAAAGAGCATCTGGTGCGGATTGACTGTATCAGGAAGAGAATTGAGTCTGTCCATCTCCTTCTTACATCTCTCAAGCCATCTTGTAGTTCTGTCTACTGACATCTGAACATATTCGTGATCAGCTCTTGCAGACGGACACTCATCAAATGCCATGGCAATAGTACTTCCAAGGTGAGACTGGATCCTCATACTCTCTTCAGGTCCCATAAAAAGCTTGTGACCATCTATGTGAGAATGGAAGTATACGCCCTCTTCTCTGATCCTTCTTGTCTTAGCAAGGGAAAAGACCTGAAATCCGCCTGAATCTGTAAGTATAGGCTTATTGCATGACATGAATTTATGAAGACCGCCCATACGATATACATTATCATCGCCGGGACGAAGGTGAAGGTGATAGGTATTACAAAGAACTACCTGATTCTTGATACCTTCGAGATCTTCAGTTGATACAGCTCCCTTTATTGCTGCAACAGTTGCAACATTCATGAATACAGGAGTCTGGATTGTACCATGAACAGTCTGGAATTCGCCTCTTTTGGCGCGGCCCTCTGTTTTTAATAATTTGTACATAAAACCTCTTTTCACAACAGCTTATAAATTAAACATTTCAAATGAAAAATAAGCTGCATTTTTACAATCAAAAAGCAAAAATATAGGGGCATGCATCCCATGCCCCTAATCATAATATACCATTGAATTTTTTTAGACAAGATTTTTTGTTTTTAGTAAAGATATTCGTCCCAGAACTCTTCCAGACATATGCCTTCCTCGTACATAACTGTTGCAGCAGCAACTCCGACATATCTGATATGCCATGGCTCATACTCGATTCCGGTTATTTCTTCTTTACCTTTGAGATAACGGACTACAAATCCGTACTTATATGAATTCTGAGCAAGCCATCTTCCTGCAGCTGTATCTCCAAAGCCCTCATCAAGAGAACAATATCCATCAGTTATGATATCAAGAGCAAGTCCGATCTCATGCTCTGATGAACCTGGAATTGTAACTGCCTGTGATGCCAGTGCATATGACTGCATATAGTCATATCCCTGTTCCAGATAGTAATCTACTTTTCTTGCAAAAAGCATCTCCTGACGATTATTGGATCTGTAAGGAGAACATACTACAAGTGAAACTCCATCTCTGGCAGCAGCTTCAAACATCTGCCTTAAAGGTGAAAGGATCCTTTCATCACAAAGCTTGCCACCGCTTGATATCTGCGCGGTCTCAAATTCGTAATTATCAGGAATGGGATGCTGCTTGTTGACCAGCATCAGATTCCAGTCATCTGCTGAAAACTGTTTGTCTTCAGCCTGAGCCTGTTCACAAGTCCCAGACTCTTCATCATATGGAGATAGATCATCAGATGAATCAAGAATCTCTGAGATGCTTATCTGATCGCTCTCTGATACTTCTCCCAGAAGTTCTCCATTTCCGTCATACTTGAGATCTTCTTCCGCATTTTCATTAATACTCTGATCATCTGAAAAGACATTGTCTTGAGATGAATTCTGACTTCCTAAAGAAATCGTCTCTGTATCCTGTAATTTGTCATTGGTAACTTCAGTAGCAATATAATCAGTATCAGAACTGTCATCACTACGGATACTGTCTGATACGAAACTTACATCCATTGGTAAAACGGGATAAGAAAAACTACTTGAAGATACGAAGAACAAAAGGATACATGCAATACTTAGAATACGTTTTCTATTATCATAAAAAGCACTAAACAATGCCGTCACAAAAACAACTGCTGCGACAGCGATGACACCGAAAAAATAGAACTTCCTATTCTTTTTTACGAACTTCCCTATTCGCCGAACTGCTTTCTCCCGAAATGTCGGCTCAAATGAAACATCTTTGTTTTTCATTGCACCCAACTCAGGCTCCCCCTGCATTCTCGGTATATCATACAGATATTATACTACATTTTGGGAATTTTTAAACACTTTTTACAAATCCGACATTCTTTTTTGTTGCAGTACGCATAAATATTATATATAATGCAGTTCAGAACTAGCTTTTATCAGACTGGTTCTGCAATAATGATTTCTTTAACAAAATTCATTCATGAATATATATGCAAAAGGGGCGCTTCATGTCAGGATCAATATTTGGAAAAAATCTTAAAATCTCAACCTGGGGAGAATCACACGGACCTGCTCTTGGTGTCGTTATAGACGGATTCCCTGCAGGAATGGAGCTTTCAGAAAGCACGATCCAGGACTATCTGGACCGCAGAAAGCCAGGAACTTCATCAGTTACTACTCCTCGTAAAGAAGACGATAAAGTAGAGATCTTATCAGGTGTTTTTGAAGGAAAGACTACAGGAACTCCCATCTCTCTCATGATAAGAAACACATCTCAGAAATCCGGAGATTACAGTCAGATAGCCTCCTATTACAGACCCGGACATGCTGATTTTGGTTTTGATTCCAAATATGGTTTCAGAGACTATAGAGGCGGCGGACGTTCATCAGGACGCGAAACCATCGGCCGTGTAGCTGCAGGAGCTCTTTGCTGCACTCTTCTTAAAAAGATGGGCATAGAGCTTACCGCATATACTAAATCAATAGGTCCTGTAAGTATCGATCCTGATAAGTTTGATCCTTCTGTTATAAGAGAAAATCCTATATGCATGCCCGATGCAGATGCTGCACAGAAAGCATTTGATTACATTCAGAAATGCCGTGAAGAGCAGGATTCTGTAGGTGGCGTAATAGAATGTCGCATAAAAGGTGTTCCTGCCGGAATCGGCGATCCTGTTTTTGACAAGCTTGATGCTTCTATGGCCAAAGCTCTTATGTCCATTGGCGCAGTAAAAGCGGTTGAAGTTGGCGACGGAGTTTTAGTATCAACCTATAAAGGTTCAGAAGATAACGACGGCTTCACAAGCGAAAACGGAAAGATTGTAACTACAACCAATCATTCCGGCGGCATCATGGGCGGAATAAGTAATGGCTCTGAAATAGTACTTAGATGTCACGTTAAGCCAACACCTTCTATTTCCAAAGAGCAGGCAACTGTTAAGCAGGACGGAAGTCCTATAGACGTTGTGATAGGCGGAAGACACGATCCTGTAGTAGTGCCAAGAGCTGTAGTAGTTGTTGAATGCATGGCTGCAGTAACCCTTCTTGATGCTATGATCTCCAACATGTCTTCAAGAGCAGAGTATATTACAGACTTCTATAAGTCCAAAAAATAAGGCCTCATTCGTTGAGTGTTTAACTATCTTTCATATATCTATACAAAAAATCCCCGATGAGTTTGACTCACCGGGGTATCATTTTACATGCTCTTAAGTTTTAACTATTATCTTATCCCTCAAGCTTATGGAATACGATGCAGTTAGGCTGATCAACACTAACTTCCGGTCCATTCATGACAATGATTCCCTTAGCCATGTTAACTGTAAAGAATGTCATTGTATTGGACTCGTGGTTAAGAGATACAAGGTGCTTATTGTCAGGGAACAAAGCAGCATCCTTAGGATACTCGCCTGAAATAGGAAGACCAAGGATCTTCTTGAGCTTTCCTGTTCTCTTATCTGCTCTGTAGATATCTACAAAGTTCTCACCAAGGTTAGATGATACAAGATAGTTGTAATCAAGTGAGAACATAAGTGCGCTACTTGCAATACCCTGTACATCAGGCTCGTCGATAGTAGACATTGACTGAATTCTTTCGAAATCAGGTATATCGTGATCATCTACTCTGTAGTGATATACGTCGATTGAATTCTTCTGCTCTGTAAGAACGTAAATAAATTCACCATTCTCAGAGAACTTGATATGTCTTGGAGCTGACTCCTGATCGCAGTGAATAACGTCAGCATTTTCAAGACGACCTGTCTCGTGATTAAGCTTATAAACATTGATCCTGTCCATTCCAAGATCACATGCGCACAGGAACTTATTGTCCTTGGTCATACGTACGCACTGAACATGTGGACGATGGTTACGTCCTGCAGCAGAGCCAAGACCCTTCTGATAGATCTCCTCTGTGATCTCACCGATACTTCCATCTTCATTCAGACGAAGAACAGTGATCTTTCCATCATGATATCCTGCGCAGAAAAGGAACTTATCTTCATAGTCAGTAGAAAGATAACATCCTCTCATACCATTGATGGAAGCTTCGTTGATAAGGCTAAGTGTTCCATCTTTCTTGATGTCATAAGCCTCAACGCCAAAATCGGTTATAGAATAAAGGTGCTTTTTATTCTTGGACTCAGTAACGTAAGAAGAGTTTGTGATCTTGATCTTACTCTTCTCAGTCATACGACCGTTCTTGATATCTACGTCGTAAACGCGGATACCGAACTTATCGCCTGTTCCATTAGTATAGCTTGATACATAAGCTACATACTTGTCCTCTGAAGCCGTTTCTTCTGCCCATGGCTTTTCTACCGGCTTTGCAGACTCATCAGAAGCAGCCACGTTAACCTCTTCGTTTGTAATAGTTTCTGTCATATTGATGTCCTCCATAGATATGGATATAAAATCTAGAATCATTTTAACACAGTTATAGGCGGCTCAACAATCATCTTTTTGCCAGCTTCGAGTAAGAGTTTCTGTAGTGTCTGTTCATCTTATGACAATCTCTGTATGAAAGGAAGTTGGCGCTACCGTATCTTGAGGCCGCTATCTGAGCAATACAGGCCTTATCCAAAACAAGTGCAGCTGCCTGTGCATCATCTCTGTTTTCCCCAAGACAGAAAGCTCCATCATCAAGAGCAAAGACCGCGTTGACATTTTTTTTCACAATAATACGTCTTCCGTCATGGCCATGATGATTGATAGGAATCCTTACGCTTGTGCCGATAAGCTGGGCGAAATCGTCAAGAAGCGGTTTCATAAGAGTCGCACGTCTTGATACGATCCTGCATGCCTGGGACTTGTTATGAACTATGTGCTTGACATCAGGTCTTTTTGCATAGATCTCTTCGTGAATCCTCTTAACTCTGTAAGGAGTATCGGCCTTATCATAGATTATCTTGCCGCTGTTAATGTGTGAGCTGAATCCTTCAAGAAACTCACTTTCAATATCCATGTGGCAATAGCCGTGTAAAAAGATCTTTGCTGCTTCTTCCATCTCCATAGCACACTCAAGGGCTTCGTCACTTATAGAGCCCATGCATATCGTGCCATGATTGGACATGATGATACCGTTTGCAGACTTATGTTTCTCGATAGTCTTTCTAACATTTTCAGCAAGCTTCTTGGTCCCGGGAAGTGCATATGGCGCACATGGAATCCTCATATCATCGCCGTCAACTTCCGCCCTTATCTCTTTAACTCCAAGAGAACCTGCAACAGTAGCAAATACCTGGTGTGTATGAATTATAAATCTGATATCACTTCTGGCATTATAGCAGGCAACATGAACAAGAAGTTCGCTTGAAGGCTTGCACTTACCCTCCCATGAAAGATCCTTGAGATTGACCTCTGCGATCATTTCCGGAGTAAGGTCTTCATACATAATGCCGCTTGGTGTTATCAGAATACGATCTTTATCCAGTCTGCACGATATATTTCCCCAGGTTCTGACAAGAAGTCCCTGGTCATGAAGTTGTTTTCCAATATTTATTATTTCCTGTCGTGGATCCATAAAAAACTTTCCTGCTTTCTGTATTGATTATGTGACTTTTTGTCACTTCATTCCAAAAATCCAGTAAATAGGTCAATTGAGATTTCTTTCAGTTCCTGGCCTATTTACCTATATATATGAATCTATGATTTAAATATATCTATTCGAGATTGGGAAATGATCATATCCGGCTTCATATCATGACTCTCCATAGGAAAAACGTCTTCAAATATCTGCTCATCAAAAGCGATAGCTACAAGCTTCGCCCCCGGAACTCTCGGAATATAACGGTCATAAAATCCGCCCTTATACCCTATCCTGTTACATTCTCTGTCAAAAGCAACTCCCGGAATGATCATAAGAGTATCTGAATGAAGTCTTCCTAAGTCCGTCTCATATGCATCCTTCGTAACAGGCTCAGGTATTCCATGAAAACCTTCGCTTATCTGATCCATATCCGTGATCCTGTAGAATTCCATGATGCCTTCCTTTGGATCAATAACCTTAGGACAAAAGACCTTCTTGCCCATTTGGATCAACCTCTCGATCAGATCTTTCGTATCAACTTCTGAGCGATACGAATAGTATATAAGAATATTTTCTGCCTTTTTAACAGATTCGGATTCTATAAGTCTTTCAGCTATTTTCTTGCTATACTTATCTCTTTTTTCAAAAGGTATACTATCTCTAAGTTCAAGAGCAAGTTTTCGATATTCCTGTTTAGTCATCTTATTTCTCTATACTTATTTTTTACGCATTTCAAACTAACATCTGCTATATTCCATATCATAGTGTTAGTCTTTTCTGGGGTATCTTTCCGCGCAGATGCGTGCTGCCACTTTCATTCCGTCCATAGCAGCTGACATGATTCCTCCTGCATATCCTGCGCCTTCTCCACAAGGATACAAGCCTTTTGTTGACACAGCCTGAAGGTCATCACCTCTAGTGATCCTTACTGGTGATGATGTCCTGCTTTCTACGCCTTCCATAAGGGTATCATCAGCATCAAAGCCTTCTATCATGCGGCCAAATGCAGTCATACCTTCATCAATAGCTTCTTTAAGGTCAGAAGGAAGAAGTTCATGAACATTAGCAAAAGTATACTCGCCCTTTATGCATGGAATATTCCAGCTGCTTCTATCCTCTTCATTTACTCTTGCCTTGCTGCAGTTTTTAAAATCCTTAAAGTATTCGACAGGAACCTTGCCCTTTCCCATCTCATAAGCCTTCTTTTCAAGCCTTCTCTGGAACTCAACTCCGCAAAGCGGGCCTTCTCCACCAAAGTCTTCCGGCTTAACAGTTACTATTATTGCACTGTTTGCATTTCTAGAATCACGGGCATAATAACTCATTCCGTTGACGCACAGGTGTCCCTCTTCTGACGAAGCGTTAACTACATATCCTCCTGGGCACATGCAAAAAGAGTATACACCTCTTCCTTGAGACGTGTTATGAACCACTTTATAAGGCGATGCCGGAAGTGTAGGGCTTTGCTCTACGCCGTACTGGGATCTGTTGATCTTCCTTTGAGGATGCTCAACACGAAGACCTACAGCAAATGCCTTAGGCTCCATGTATACGCCTTCACATACCAGTGCTTCAAAGGTATCTCTTGCGCTATGACCTATAGCCATGATGACAGTATCTGTATCGATCACAGATTCCTTGCCATCTTTATCTTTAACCTTAATTCCATTTACGCTTTGATCTCCAAGGACAAGTCCTGTCATCTGCGACTCAAAAAGGACTGTTCCTCCAAGCTTTTTGATATCTTCTCTGATATTCCTTACAACTTCAACAAGCTTGTCAGTTCCAATATGGGGTTTAGCCTCATAATAGATTTCTTCAGGAGCTCCATGCTCTATGAATATCTTAAGAGCTGCTCTTCCAATCCCGTCCTTGTCACGGACCATGGTATTAAGCTTACCATCAGAGAATGCTCCGGCGCCGCCCTCACCAAACTGTACGTTTGATACTGTATCTAAAACGCCTGTCTTCCAGAAGTTTTCAACATCCTTCTGCCTGTCTTCGACTGGTCTGCCTCTTTCAATAAGTATAGGTTTAAAGCCAAGTCTGGCAAGTTCGAAAGCAGCAAAAAGTCCGCAGGGTCCTGCTCCAACAACTACAGGAGACTTAGACATTTCTTTATCGCCAAAAGGTGGCAGCTTATATTCTACAGGTTCAAAAATCTGCGCATTCTTGTTCCTTGCCTTTTGAAGTGCTTTCTTTTCATTTATGCCAAGGGATATATCAATTGTATAAACATCAAATATATCAGGCTTCTTACGTGCATCTATTGAATGTCTGAAAACAGACAGTTTTGTTATATCCTTTGCATCTATCTTCAAAGCTTTTGCGCACACAAAAGTAAGACTCTTGGAAAGAGCCTTAGGGTCCATAACTCCATTATTAAACGCAGAGGCATCGCCTCCGTTTTTTACTTTTATATTACTGATTCGAATCATATATCATCCTATTAAACTCTGGTGATCCAGCCGGTACACACATTTATGTTTATCTTGCTGCAGCCCTGCCCGCAATACTTCCGCTTGTAAACGCCCACTGAAGATTATATCCACCACATCTTCCGTCAACATCTGCAAGTTCTCCAACAACATATACCCCCGGAGTCGTTACAGACTCAAGGTCATCTGTCAGATCATCAAGACTTACTCCGCCTGTTGTAACCTGCGATGAAGCATAGTCAGAAACGCCTTTTATACTAATACAAACATTTCTATAATTATCAATAACATCGCCAAGCTTATTGATATCATCAGCTTCAACTATTGTCTTCTGACCGATTCCGCATCTGGATAGTATCATTACGCCTATCAGATGATTACAGATACCATCAAGAACCTGAATATAGGTCTTACCGGCCGCCATACCAGAGATCTCTTTTTTCATATCCTCAAAAGCTTCGTCAGAATATGTCGGGAAGAAGTCTATAACAGCAGTAACAGTATTACCTTTTGCTTTATCAGTTTCTGTCGAAGAGCTATAAGCTTTACTCTTGTCGCCGCTATCCTTACAGCCTTCGCCAAGATACTGTGCTACTCTTCCGCTAAGCTGCAGCACAGGAATTCCTGAGATACCCTTTGAAGTTATCTGAACTTCACCATATTCGCATATGTCTTCGATCTCTTTGATCCTGACATTAGCCATCATTCTTACGCCATAGTCTTTTGGCAGATCCTTATCATCTGATAGAAGAGCTACAAGCGCCGGATAAGTATCCTTAACTTCCATTCCAAGGCTCTTTGCTATGTAATAGCTGTCGCCTGTAGACATGGTCGACTTAGGACCTGACAGGCCGCCTGTTGCTATGATAACAGCATCTGCGTTATATACTTCACCTGATGCCTTAACTTCAAAGCCTTTTCCTTCAGAAAGAGGTGTTATCTTCTTGAGCTGTCTTCCACCGACAAATTCGATCCCAAGCCTCTTAACTTCGTCAAACATGGCGTTTTGTACCGTTACCGCCTGACCTGAAAGAGGATATATATATCCTTCTTCGCTCTGCGTCACTACACCAAGTGACTTCATAAAATCTATGGTATCTGATACGCCGAATCTCTTAAGAAAATCTTCCATTCTGCTTCTGGCACTAAGATTATAACATGACGGGCTCATAGCCTCATTGGTCAGATTACAGCGACCATTACCTGTCATGGAGATCTTCTTACCGGCTATATCATTTTTTTCCAACAGAGTTACGCTCGCGCCCTGCCTTGCTGCCATGATAGCAGCACACATACCGGCCGCACCCGCACCTGCTACAAGAACCTTTTTACTCATATAAAATGAAAACCTCTGGCTATAACTAAAATAAATCCGCCACCCGGAATTCTCTCAACTTCATACTCGTATATTCCTCTGAGAACCAGAAGGAAGAGCAAATACAAAAATCCTCCTGCAAGGCAGCATACAAGTATAGTGAGAATTTCGCCAATAACGTTGATGAGTACCATATTAAGCAAAAATACTATTACTGCTGCAACTGCGCTGCTGATAAATGGAACTACAAAGCACTGTATCCACTTGTGTCTGTAGTGGATCATTCTCATGATCTCCCAAAATCCCATTGCACCTATCACAAGGAACATAACAAAATCTGCATAAGATACTGCTGTCATCTCTTTGCCCATTCCATAAGACATAAAGCAGAAGGTGAGTACGTGCACTATGGCAGCCACTATAATGTTAAGCATAAGAGCACGCAGTTTCCTGAGTCTTAGCAGTATAGCGCTCATCAGGATTCCTATAGGCGCTGCAAAAACGATAAGAGATGCATGTCCCATCATTGCAACTGCAGATTCTGTAGGAGTTACATACACAGCTCTTTGGATAGTATCTGCAAGAACCACCATAAACATTGATGCCGGGAAAAGAAGTATTACCAGATATCTGGAAAACTCAGCCAGAACATCAAGTGCTCCATGTCTGTCTGAATGAACAACCATAGAACAGAATTCATATACTTTTCGCAGCTGTAAGATAACTATGAGACAAACAACAATCACAATCACCGGAAGAACTCCGCCATACCAGATTCCCCACTGAACAGCTGTGTGCTCAAGCATACCTACATACATAGCTTCGTCTATCAGATTTATTGCAAACGGGAATGCAAAGGCAAGAGAAAAAGAAACGACATTTCTGCTGTAAGAAGGACCCTGTCCAAGGTATCTTGGCTCTCCACCTCTTACAATGTCATCCATTTTGCCACTCTTAAGCTTCCAGATAATAAGAAGATATAAAAGTGTTATCAGAGAAGATATGCAGACTGAAGCAAGTGCTCCAAATGCACCATAACCTGATGCAAGATCATTACGTTCCAAAAGAGCATTCGCTTTAAGACCGTATCTGTATGAAAAACTTGCAAACATTGGTGTGAGTAGCACAAAAGCTACTGCAAAGATAAGCTCAGCCAAAAGAGAATACACATTCTCTCCAAAGCCTTCAAGCATACCCCTTATAGCTCCCTGAACGCTGATAAATACAATAGCCGCAGCTACTGCTATCAAAGCCAGGAATCCAATCCTTGAACCAAACAGTTTTTCAGAAGCAGAAAAAGAAAAGATAAGGATTAAACCACTTACGATAATTCCGGCCGCAAAAGAGATTGTTCTTGCTTTTCTTGCAGTGTCCATGGCATTTATGAACTGTTTCTTTTTTTCATAGAGCCTTATTGCTGCACAGATAGCATGTTCCAGCGCAAAAACAAACACGCCATAACAGATCATGAACAGATCCATGGGCGATGCGAATATTCCAAGTCCTTCATTTTTGATGATACGCAAAAGGAAAATCCTGGTAACCATCAAAATACTTATCATCAAAAAAAGTACTATGGAAAAAGTATCCGGTTTAATCCTGTCTTTAACTTTAATTGCCATCTCTTGTTATCCCAAGCCTTTCAAGTACGTCGTTCTGTTTCTGTTCCATTACTTTGGCTTCATCCTCTTCCATGTGATCATAACCGCAAAGATGAAACATCGAATGAGCTGTCAAAAAAGCAAATTCCCTTTTTTCACTATGTCCGTATTCAAGAGCCTGTGATCTTACTCTCTTTTCATTGATCACGATGTCGCCAAGATAGATGCTTCCGTTATCGGGATCTACCATATTACATCTGTCCGGCCCGTTCAAGACTGAAAAGTCTCCCGGAGTTTCATATTCAATGTTAGGAAAAGACAAAACGTCTGTCTCCCTGTCTATATCCCTGAACTCTCTGTTCATCTCATGTATGCCTTCGTCATCAGTTATCAGCATATTGATCTGAGCTTCTTCGGGAAAATTCTCACTTCTGAGTACTTCTTCACACACACTGCGCGCGATCTCTTCTATGTCGAAATCAAACTTTGCATCGACTTCGTTTTCAACGCAGAAAATCATAATACAATTTCTCCTTTTTCAAGAGCTTACTTACTCTGTTAAGCTCTGCAATTGAAAGATTGGAATGATTAAAGCTTCCGCTTATATGCCTTCTTTCAATCATTTCTTCTATCATTCTGTCACTATCTATTTTAGCAGTTTTATCTTTTTCGAAAATAGCCATAAGCTTATTAACAAGGTCTTCGCAAAGGTTGATGATCGTTGCCTCTTTGGAAACAGGCGCCTTTTTACCGCTTTTGATATACTCTTCAAGTAATGTCACAGCGGATTCCGGGAACTGATAACTCCGGAAATAAGGCTTTGCAGCTTCCATATCATCAGGCTTTCCATCAAGCATTCCAACTCTGTGATAATAAGCGCAGGCTTTGGTAGCCCTTCTGTTAACACCGATATCTGCAGCTATCCTGTCTGCAAGATATGCTGTGTGAATCGCTCTGTAATACTCTCTCTTATCCTTGTTCTTGATCTTAACAAGAAGCTCAAACTCAGGATCGTTGATGTCCATATACATGTCATTGCTTCCTCTTATAACAAGAAGACTGAATGCATTAAGCAGTACCAGAAGAAGTATTGAGCTGATGACAACATTTACAAGCGGAACCGTAAGCATTGTAAAAGAAAATGTCTGATTCAAAAACAGCACATGATAAGCAACAAGAAGGACAAATAAAAGCATTATAGATATCAATATCGGCAATCCAAACTGAAGCTTCTCTCCAACATGCTGGAACAAAACTATTGCAACAACACCAGCTATCAGGTATATGAAGAAAGGCTGAACCGATGATCCATGGCAAAGCAGAAGCGATACGTTTAAAAGTGCGCAGCCACTGCAAATTCCAATAAGGGCATTTGAAAAAAGCGATAAGAGTACAAAAATACTAAGATATGGCCATATCAGGTTATTAACAAGAGGAAACAAAAGGGCTGTTACAAACACTATAATGTAGATAACAAAAAAGCGGTTCATGTGCTTTTCATTACCATACACAAGGGAGCCTCTTATAAGACCATCCTCCCATAAAAAAATAATAAGGCCGCTTTCTACAAGTACAGAGATAACATTTCTTATTATCTCTTCATCCGGAAGGCTATATGCCCTACCGGCAGCAAACATCAAAAAGCATGATGCCAGACACAAAGTTATCATACTGGCAACATTCCTTAAATATTTCAAGATCTTACTCTCACTACGAATATCTACCTCAGAAACTTTTTCATCACCTGTTGTCTTGATATCCATACAAACTCGCTCCCCATTTTATTGTCCCGGAAAATCACCTTTTTCTTAACTCTTTCTTGATGGCAGCCTTTCTTGCAGATCTGGCTGTCTCTTTTTTCTCATAGTCTTCGTATGCCTTAACGATCTTCTGTACAAGAGGATGACGAACAACGTCTTTACTTGTAAGATTGCATACTGCTATATCATCGATATCTTTAAGGACCTTCTGTGCTACATCAAGTCCTGATACAGTTCCCGGTGCAAGGTCCTTCTGAGTAGCATCACCAGTTACGATGACCTTGGAACCAAAACCAATTCTTGTAAGGAACATCTTCATCTGCGCAGGAGTTGTATTCTGCGCTTCATCAAGAATAATATATGCATTATCAAGGGTTCTACCTCTCATATAGGCAAGAGGTGCAACCTCTATAAGGCCCTTCTCCATGTTGGCAAGGAATCTTTCTGTTCCCATGATCTGATACAGAGCATCATACAATGGGCGAAGATATGGATCTACCTTGCTCTGAAGGTCTCCTGGAAGGAATCCCAGCTTTTCACCGGCTTCAATAGCAGGTCTTGTCAGGATGATCCTTGATACCTCTTCCTTTTGGAAAGCTGTGATGGCCATTGCCATAGCAAGATAAGTCTTACCTGTTCCTGCAGGTCCAAGGCCAAAGGTTATCATATGTGATCTTATTGAATCTACGTACTTTTTCTGACCAAGTGTCTTGGGCTTTATCGGCTTACCTGTCGTTGTGTGGCAGATAAGGTCAGAATCGATATCTAAAAGGACGCTGTCGTTATCAACTTCGCCCATGTTTTCGTTTTCCATATTGTCTCTATCCTCTTTAAGTATTATTGCGTAATCAACGCTTTGTTCTTCGATGCTGCTCCCTGCTGATGAAAGCTTGGCAAGCTGCCTTATTATATCAGCAGCACTTTGAGCATCCTTCTGCCTTCCGACTATATGGATCTGTCCGCCCCTGTCAGTTATCTCTACTCCAAGGTTATCTTCTATCTTCTTCATATAGCTGTCATTACGGCCGAATATATTTCTCATCTCATCTACTGTGAGAACGATCTTTATCTCTGTTACATCATTCATTTATGGTATGGTTCCCCGCTAAGAATTTTATACGATCTGTATATCTGTTCCAAAAGCACTACTCTCATCATCTGATGAGGGAAGGTCATATCCGAAAAGCTTATCTGCCCGTCAGCACGATCTAAGACCGCATCACTTAATCCTAAAGATCCGCCTATTACGAACTGAATATGGCTGCACCCTGAAAGTGCATATCCATCTATCCACTTGGCAAAACCGGGAGAATCAACCTTCTTACCCTTTATGGCAAGCGCAATGACCTTGGCTTTGGGATCGACATGTTTTAACAGTTTCTCTCCTTCCTTGTCCTTTATCATAAGCTCTATAGCTTCAGGAGCATTGTCAGGAGTCTTCTCATCTGCAACCTCGATTATCTCAGGCTTGCAGTATCTTGTAAGACGCTTCATGTATTCTGCTATTGCGTCATTCCAATATTTCTCTTTTATCTTTCCAACACAAAGTATACTGATTTTAATAATTTCACACTTTCCGTATTTTCTCTAAGAAAAAATCTCACTGTAATATTTTTCAACGAAGCGGTCCAGCATGTCATCGTCAAGATTCATGAATTTCTGCGTAATGCAGTTTTTCATATAAGTTGTTCTTTTATAGAAGATCACAGCATCATCTGTTTCATCTGCTTCATCTGTAACCTGATCATCATCTAAATCACCTGTATCATACAAGCATTCTTCATCTTCAAGGTCATCTGTAGCATCTGTATCATCTGAACCAGTAGCAGCTTCCTTATAGTCCGGATCATTAACCGCATCCTCTATGGACTTGGCCGTAAGATTATCAACGCACCACTCATGGATCTTCTCAGAAAGAGTGCTCTCTTTGACAGCAGCTTCAGTGAACCTTTTATAGTTCCTCATAGCAAGCGCTCCCATAACAATAAAAAGAACAAACAGGGAGCCCATTATACCTGTTGTCATATACTTATTAAACATAGGCATCGAGAGGGGGTTTTTGATAAGCATATAAATATCAGCCAAAAGACCAATAGCGCCAACACTTATCAATACGACAGCTGAGGAATGATTATCCTCCGCCATATCTTCATTAGATCTGTATCCCATAAAACTATTGTCCTCCCAAATATTACAATCCCTTATATAATACCACAAAAGGGCGTACAGGTTGTACCCGTACGCCCTTATAATGTAAATTTTTCTTTAAGAAAATTTAAAATTTAATCCAGATACAGGATGTATCTAAGACATGTTTATAAGTTCATGGATGAACTTATATGTCAAGATAAATAGGATATATCTAAGTCATGCTAATAAGTTAATGATGAGCTTATCAGTCAAGAGACTTAAGATACTCGTCGATACCTGCTGCAGCTGCTTTACCAGCACCCATTGCAAGGATAACTGTAGCAGCACCTGTTACTGCATCACCACCGGCGAATACACCGTTCTTGGATGTCTGACCGTTTTCTTCCTGAGCAACGATACATTTACGCTTGTTGATCTCAAGACCCTCTGTTGTAGAGCTGATAAGAGGGTTAGGGCTTGTACCAAGTGACATGATAACAGCATCGCAGTCGATCTCAAACTCAGAACCTGGGATTTCTACAGGACTTCTTCTTCCTGATTCATCAGGCTCACCAAGTTCCATTCTGATGCATCTGCATCCTCTTACCCATCCCTCTTCATCTGTAAGGATCTCAACAGGGTTGTTAAGAAGATCGAAGATTACACCTTCCTGCTTAGCATGCTCAACTTCTTCCTTACGCGCAGGAAGCTCTTCTTCAGAACGACGATATACAACATGTACCTCTGAGCCAAGACGGAGAGCTGTTCTGGCAGCGTCCATAGCAACGTTACCACCACCAACTACAACTGTCTTCTTAGGATGCATGATAGGTGTTGTAGAATTAGCGTCAAATGCCTTCATGAGATTTGAACGTGTAAGGAACTCATTAGCTGAGAATACGCCAAGTGCCTGCTCACCAGGAATATGCATGAACTTTGGAAGTCCTGCACCTGATCCGATGAATACAGCATCAAAGCCTTCATCCTTCATAAGAGAGTCAATTGTAACACTCTTACCGATAACAACGTCCTTCTCTATCTTAACGCCGAGCTTTTCAACATTCTCGATTTCCTTCTTAACTACCTTCTCTTTAGGAAGACGGAATTCAGGAATACCATATACTAAAACACCACCGGCTTCGTGAAGTGCTTCGAAAATAGTAACTTCATAGCCAAGCTTTGCAAGATCGCCTGCACATGTAAGTCCGGAAGGACCGGAACCGATCACAGCAACCTTCTTTCCATTCTTCTTTTCGGCAGCCTTGGGTTTGATTCCATGTTCGGAAGCCCAGTCTGCAACAAATCTCTCAAGCTTACCGATGGATACAGGCTCACCTTTGATTCCTCTGATACATTTACCTTCACACTGAGTTTCCTGAGGGCATACACGTCCGCAAACTGCGGGAAGCGCG
>JAEEGH010006137.1_pt1 | contig 29599 bp, 21 predicted proteins | sample 9134181 | NCBI WGS metagenome assembly JAEEGH01 (sample SAMN16246544, study PRJNA631951) | gut metagenome | biome: gut microbiome; feature: rumen; material: DP-attached | host: Bos | place: Iran: Karaj | collected 2018-10 | reverse complement strand
ATCCGGAAGATCCCGATCTCTTGCGGGATGTCAACCATGCAGTCTATGCAAAAGCAGACTCTGCCAATGATGGTGTACAAAGATATGTTGTAAAAAAAGGAGCATCTGAAGTACAGTTGGATAAAACCTATAAGCTGTGCCATTATGAATATAAGCTATTGAATAATGCCGGCAATGAAATCATGACCGGCCGCAGCGATTCTTTTGTGGATACGGGGGAAGACACGGATATTTTGGACAGTATAGACGATGCTGTTAAAGACCAACAAATGGGAATTAAACGAACCGATGATGAGGGAAGGTACATTTTGAAACAGAGAGCGGAAAATATTGACGACAGTATAGAACTACTCTTAAAAGGGACAAATCCGAGTGGGGAAGAGTATTATTATTCCGCTACAAAACAAACCGATCAGTCCATACGTAATATAGTGTTTACAGGAATAAACATCGATAATCAAACATCAACCATCACCATACAATATAATGATCATGAAGATACAGACGGAAATAGGAATAAATCCGTAGGAGGCACAGTGAATCCGAATGGAAGCGCCTATCGGGATTTTTCCAAGCCCGCCAGAACTGCGGGAATTGCTCGGGAGCAGAACTTCCGGATCAAGATGAATCCGCCGGAAAAGCTGCTCCACATCCAGTCCGGAGCTAAGGGCTGGCAGAGTATTGATATCAGGTATCCTGCACTGACCAATGCGATCATCGGGATCGGTACTTCTGGGGTAAAAACCTGGGGACAGGCGAGTTCTGCCATCAGCGAAATGGACGAGGCGATCGAAATGATCTCCCGGGTACGTACTACGTTCGGTGCATATCACAATCGTCTGGAGTATGCCTATGCGATCGACCAGAACACCTCCGAAAATACCCAGGCGGCGGAATCAAGAATTCGGGATACGGATATGGCAAAGGAGATGGTTTCTTTCTCAAAAAGCAATATTCTGGCCCAAGCTGCGCAGTCAATGCTGACGCAGACGAACCAACAGCCACAGGGGATTCTTGCATTGCTTCAATAATCCACTCCGATAATTTTGTAACCAAGCAGCGGCTCATAGTCAATGGTAAAGCCTTAAGACGACACAAAAAAACGCTTCATAGACTTTGGGCCTCTGTTTGTTGCATTGGTTGATTAAGCGGATTTTGCGACTTCACGAACTTCTTTTTAAAAATAATCTAATTGGACTCGCTTATAATATGGGTGTCGGCAAAAAACGGGAGATGCTTAAAGTGCAAAATGTCGGTGAAGAGAACGAGCAAACTGAATTCAAGAAAAGCACCGGGGAACTGAAAGAAGGTGTGATCTCTATCGTCTCTATTCTGAATTTGCATGAATCGGGTGTGCTTTATTTTGGTGAAAAAATGACGACGTGATCGGACAGGAAGTTTCCGATGTGACTTTGAGGGACATCAGCTGAGCCATATCAGAGCATATCAGGCCGAAGATTAGATATTTGCAGTGTGTGAATGAAAAAACATATAGTGAATCACTATCAAAGGAATCGAGAAATCGGTTCCTTTTTACCGAAGGAATCGAACTTGACAGGCTGCATCTGAGAATGCAGGAGTATCATTAAGGAACCGGTAAATAGAGTTTACTTGAGGACAGTCATGTCCAAATCAGTGAATTCTATTTACCGGTTTTTTGTTTTTACTGGAGATGTTTGTGAAATATCGAATCCTGCTATCAACCAGAGAGGTTGATGTCAGACTTGGGTACTTCACGGTACTCAAATAAAAAATATCTCATAGTCCGAGATGGCCATTAGGACGTTGGGAAGCATAGAAATCTTAGCACCGGCAATTGTGCCGGTAGTGAAGAGACGATGCACCAGCGTTTATTAACCATGCCCATTCTCGGTTGACAGCAGCGGAATCTCTTCACAGACAGAGGTTCCTTTTGTTTTCCCAACGTTCAGTCCCGGACGGAAAGGAAAACAAAATGAAAGTTGTTATCAGGTATGAGACAGAAAGAGTAACATTTAACCTCAGCGATGAGGAAGCAAGACAGATGGGCTGCTGCGTCAACATTGATCTGGAGAGTATTCCGGAGGGTGAGAGACAGTCGAGGTTGCAGGAGGCCTGCGACGAGCAGTTTAACAGGCCGGATTACAATAACTGGCATAAGTTCTGGAGACATCAGGGCGAATCCAAGGCACAGCCCGATGACGAAGGCGAGGAGCTTGAATCTTCAGAGCCGCTTATGAGTGAGGTTGCTGACGACCGTATTTTTAAGAAAGATATGATCGAGCGTGAGCACAAGGAAAGCTACGATGCAGTTTGCCAGTGGATTCGAAAGATCCTCAAGCCGGGTGTCGCTGAAGCATTTATTGCGGTAAAGATCGACAAGATTCCGATCAGAAAACATGTGACAGAGACTGCGAAACCTGGAAGTCGAAGCATAAACAGATTGTGGGAATACCCGTAGTTCTCTTTTGGGGGCTGCGGGTTCTTTTTGCATACGCACATTGGCAAAAAAAATAAGAAATTGCCGATGTGCGTTGACATGCATTTAGAACAGTGTTATACTAAATATCGGCAAAAATGTATTGAATTTGCCAATGTGCGCGATTACTGCAAAGGAGATGATATCATGCAGTGGTATGAAGAAGTGCTTGATCGCATAGATGATAAAAAAATATATTGCCATAAAGAACTCATGGATGAATTAAGAAAATTGAAAACAGACTTGTCTGAAAGCACATATCACTGGGCAATCAGTGGTTTGGTCCGCGATGGCGGATTAACCAGATTAGGCTATGATTCGTATTCGCTATCTTCGGACATACCAAAGGATGAATATATGCCGGTGTATTCTGACACAGCCGAAAGATTGATACAGCTTATTTCTGAAAAGTATCCTTATGTGCAGTTTACGGTCTTTGAAACAGTTTTAATGAACGAGTTTTTAAACCATCTGATTGCACAGAATACGGTTTTTATTCAGGTTGAGAAGGAAAGCAGTATCTATGTTTTTCGGTTCCTTCAGGACCAGGGGATTCAAAATGTTATGTATAAACCCAGCAAAAAGGATTTTAATCTGTATTGGGCAAAAGACAGTGTCATTGTAACGGATATGATATCGGAGGCACCGATTCGGCTGAATAAGCCTCACTATATAATGTTGGAGAAAATGCTCGTTGACATATCTGCTGACAAGCTCATCGCTACAACGTTCAGCAAAGCGGAATTGCCTGATGTTTATGAACAGGCACAGAGCCGGTATCTTTTGGATAAAGTGAGGATGCTGAGATATGCCCGCAGGCGTAACCGGCAAGACGTACTAATGAAATATCTTGAAGGGAGTAAAGTAGAAGATGCTACTTCGTGAAAACTATACGGCGGAACACATTTTAAGGCTTAGGGAAGAAACCGGGGCGGATCCCTCAATTCTAGAAAGGACGGTATTCGCTTTTGGTCTGCTTGAAGCCATCCGGAGTGTTGACATGCCCTTTATTTTTAAGGGCGGCACGTCACTTCTGGTTATGCTTGATGAGCCGAGAAGGTTAAGTACGGACATCGACATCATCGTAGACCGTGATACGGATGTCGATGGTTACATTGAGAAGGCAGGGAAGATCTTTCCCTTTGTCAGCGTGGAGGAACACAAACGGAAAGGTCTCAATGATATAGAAAAACGTCATTTTAGGTTTCATTTCCTATCACCGAGGACCGGCAAGGAAATCAATATACTATTGGATGTTGTGTTTGAGGATAATCCGTATCTGAAGGTAATGGAGCGCCCCATCAGAAGTCGTCTCTTATTGAGCGAAGGCAAGGATCTAACGGTTAGCCTTCCTGACAAGAACTGCATTCTCGGAGATAAGCTTACGGCCTTTGCTCCGCATACGACTGGGATTCCATTTGGAGTAGACAAGGAACTGGAAATCATAAAACAATTGTTTGACTGTTGGACGCTGCTACAAGAAATGGATGACTATAAGACGGTCGCAGAGGTGTATGATAAGGTTTCTCGCATCGAACTAGGATATCGCGGGCTTGAAAAACGTCCGTCAGATTGTTTGAAGGATACCATTGACAGCTGTATCTGCATTATGGGAAGAGGTAGTGTCCGCCCGGAAGAGTACATGTATTTTTCTTCGGGAATAGGCGCGATCCAAGGGCATATCTTTGTTGGCAGGATAAACGGAGAGAATGCCGGCGTATACGCAAGCGAGGTCATGTACCTTGCAGCGAACCTTCTGATCGGTCAGAGCGAGTATGAGAATATTTCCAATCCGGACGATTACAGAGATACACAATTGAAGCTGAAGGGTATTAAGAAAATCAGCAGCATTCGAAATACGAATCCTTTGGCATATGCTTACATGGTCAAGTCCCTCCAGCTTTTGAGTGAGAATGGGTTAAACACAGAGAGTGTGCTGTGATGGGCATACATATCGACGATTAATGTTTTTTTACTGATGCGAGGTCAATAGAATGCTGATTTTTTTAGATAGTAACATCATTTGTGCTGATTATAAGATGAAGAGTCCGTCGTTTGAGGTTGCTCAAAAAGTTGGAACAATCGTACTGGGACAAATTGTCGTTGATGAGGTCTGTAATAAGTACAGAGAGAATCTTGAAGAGAAGGCAACAAAAACGAGAAAAGCAATTCTGGAGTTAAATGATCCGCTGCTTACACCTCATATTGTTTGGCGCGAACTGGACATTTCGGATGAATGTAGCAAATATAAAGATTTCCTGGAAATGTTTATTATTGAAAGCGGCATGACGGTCGCAGAGCCATATCCAAAAGGCGGACATGAATTTATCGTTCAAAGAGCCCTGCAACGCAAGAAGCCTTTTAAGGCTGATGGTAGCACAGGATACAGAGATTATCTTGTCTGGCTTACATGTTTGGAGGTCGCGAGAAGTTATTCCAGTGAAGAAATCCATTTCATATCTGGCAACACACGCGATTTTGCAGATGCAAACGATAAAGAAAAACTGCATCCGGATCTGTTGGCGGACTTAGCGGAAATGAATATTCCCGAGACACGATTCTTTTATTGGAATAGCTTTAGGAGTTTCATTGACAACTATGCAAAACAAAAACTTGAAAGTATAGAGGAACGCGAGAATCTTGCAGCTGAAATAGAAAAGAACGAGACAGGGTTTCTTGTGCCAATTAGAGATTTTTTGGGTTCTAAAGTCATTGGAGGCAGTCTGATAGGATATGATGTCTTTGTACCTGGCGAGAATGCAATCCTTAAAGAGCTTGAAAGCGATGCAGGCCCTCTAATTGAAGAAGTGTCCGAACTTGACGATGATAGCTGGTTAATCGGCATTACAATCGACAATGTTGGGATAGTGACATCTACTCTAAACGATTCCAATATTGAGGATATAAAAGAGTACGAGCTAGATGTAGAAATCGTAGACAGAAATAATGGAATCTGTAATCTCGAAACGACAGTGGGTATACAATTAAAATTGCAGGCTGTATACAGCAAAAGCAAGCAATCAATCACGTCTATTGAGATTGATGATATTAACGATTACAATTGCCCGTATTGTCCGTACTAAAGGTGTTGATATGTTTGCGACAACAGACACACTCGTAGAAATGTTTCCGCATACGGCTGACATCCATAATGGTGTCTCGGGGCATGTCGAGACGGTGGTGTCAATACAACGAGTGAACTCGTAGAAATCCTTGAATTTACGCACTTTGTTGACTTTTGGACTTATGCCCCAGATGATGAATTTGGGAGGAAAAAGACCCATGTCAGCAGGCTCAAAGTTATCGTCGCTGTCGAACTGGTGACAGTAGACACGAAAAAGTCGGATCAAAAAAGTGAAGAAAAGCCTTCAAAATCGTGACGGAAAAGGGATACCCTTGTACAGCAATTTGCATGACATGGAGGTATCCCTTTTTTGTGATAGTTCTTGGCGAGGAACGAGCTTAGAACTATCCAATCAGGGACACTTAATGAGATCAAGACGAAGTCGCAGATCGAATTTAGTGACATCGATGTATAAAGTTTAATTGAGCGAAGGAGACAGAGGTAGAGGGTAAAGGGATCCGTTCCCTTCGTTTTATCCATCGGATATTCTGTTCGGGGCGATGTGCTCCGGAGGCCTGTGGCTTCTGGAGAAGGTCAAAGGAAGGAACGCAAAGAAATACAGGAAGAACATTGAATACGGTTCGGCCCGGTGGGGAACGAGAAAGGATATTGAACCGTTTATAGATCCGAACCCGAGGGAAAACGTGATCCTGACGAAAACAGAATCCTTGACTATGAAGGGTAGGGTAAAAAACCGAAGTACGGACGGAATAAAAATGTGATGGTTATCGGTGGGAGCGGCAGCGGTAAGACGAGGTTTTTTATAAAACCCAACCTGATGCAGAAGCATTCCTCTTATGTGGTGACTGATCCTATAGGGACTGTTGCTCCGGAGTGCGGAAACGCACTGCTGAAGGGCGGATGGAATTACAAACCTGCAGCGGGATGTGAAGACAGATGCTCTGACACCGGAAGGGAAACCTGTTGCTGCTGGCGGCTCCGGGCTTGGTCTCTCCATTGCGGAAAATCTGATGAAGCTGATGGGAGGAACGCTGAAACTGTCTGTAGATGGGGATCTGTTTAAGGTGATATATATACCTTGTTCCATCCCTTCGATTGAAATAACGTAAAAGAACAGTTCACTGAGACACACCTACAGATTAAGGCTGTTTTCATCCAATAAAAAGTTGCGGATGCCAATCGTTACGATTCCCATTTCGTTCCTGCGTACTTTGATATCATCTCGTACAACAATGATTTTCTTGAAGGAATCGCCGATTGCGTTGAGCGGACGCTCTTCCTGTTCCTGCTTTTCCGGGGTAGTCATGGCAAAGGCAGATTGGATATAGTATTTTTCACTGCCACGAGTTACAACAAAATCCACTTCAAGCTGCTTTTTTGTGGTTATGTTTTTACTGTTTTTTCCGAATTGTTCAATAAGACCCACATCCACGTGGTAACCGCGGATCCGTAGTTCGTTATATATGATGTTTTCCATGATGTGGTTTTCTTCCATCTGCCGGAAGTTCAGCCTTGCGTTGCGAAGCCCCATATCCTCAAAATAGAACTTTGTCGGAGAGCCGATATATTTCCGCCCTTTGATGTCGTACCTGACAGCTTTGCTTACCAGAAAGGCGTCAATCAAGTAGTCGGTATATTTTTTCAGCGTTTTGTCGCTTATATTCTTTTTCTTGACTGTTTTGAAGGTATTGGCCAGCTTTAAAGGGTTGGTAAGAGAACCGACGGCAGAAGCAAGAATATCAACTAACTCGTCCAATTCCTCGCGGTTGCGTACCTTATGACGATCAACGATATCACTAAGATACACCTTCTGAAAGAGCGACATGAGGTATTCCGCCTTTTCCTCCGGTGTTTCTCGGGAGAGGATCAACGGCAGGCCACCATAGGTGAAGTAATCGTCCCATGCCTGGTCTGTGCTGCCCCTATAAACACTACAGTACTCACGGAAGGAAAGCGGGTAAATACGGATTTCATCTCCACGGCCCCGGAACTCTGTAACCAGATCGGAGGAGAGAAACCTGGAATTGCTGCCTGTTACGTAAACGTCCGCATTGCGAATATGCAGGAAGCTGTTTAGTACATCCTCAAATTCCGCGAGAAGCTGTACTTCATCCAGAATGATATAATAGGGATCGCTGTCAACAATCCGTTCTTTTACGTATTTCAGTATATTGTCTGGGTCGCGCAGTTCTTTATTACTACGATCATCCAGGGCGATCTCAACAATGTGATCTTTCCGGACACCCTTGTCCACCAGATAATTATGGAACAGATTGAACAGAAGGTATGATTTTCCACATCGGCGAACACCGGTTATGATCTTGATCAGCCCGTTCTTCTCCCGTCGGATCAATCGATTCAAATAGATGTCACGCTTGATTTCCATATTGCACCTCGCTTTCAAAATAGGTGTCTGCACACCTTTTTTCGTAATTATTCTACGAGATATGACTGCGTAAGTCAAGAGAACACCATTTTGCCAAATCGAGGGTCAGAATTTCGCCAAATCGTCCTCCCTCTCCATACTCATTGCTCCCCCTGTCAAAATATGTTATAATACCTTTTATCTGACAATTCATTATATTCACGTGGCAAAATGAAGCCTCCGCTATGACCTTCAAAAGAAGCAGACCAGGGGAATCGAGCAACATGATAGGGGTGCATTTATGAGAGTTACAATCGGGAAAAAAGTCAGAACCGTGATCCTGATCGTAGTGTTCACGTTGATCATAGGTGCGGTACTTATGGGATTTCGTTTTCTGACGGAGTTCATCAGGATCATGGCCAACGGCCAGATCCAGGCGGCGCAGGCATTGGAGAATCTGGACCAAATGACAGCGCAGTTAAGCGATGATGCGGACGTGATCCTTGCGCAGAGTACCGCAAAGACAAAGATTGCTGCACGGGCACTGGCGGAGAAGGATTTCAGCGGATGGAACGGCGATATCTGCGCGTTCGGTGACGGTTATGTAATAAGGATCGAGAATAATCGTGCCGTGATACCGGCGGATGCGCCGATCGTGGCGGCATGGGATATGAACGCAAAGGATTATCCTCAGTTCTCCGAAGAACAGCTGAAAACCTATCAGGAAGGAAACTGTTTTTATGACCTGAAAAACAAGGTCATGACCAATATCAGCAGCGAGCCCATTACAGGCAGCTATGAATATGCGGAGTTTGTGCCCATTGTCGATCAGATCGATTATGCGAACCGGGCAAGAGAGGTACTTGAAAACGTAAAAGCACTGGAGAAGGCTTACGACATCCAGATCATTCTGAGAGATGAAGAAAGCGACAGCATCATCTATTGGCCGGAGGGGCTCTCCGGGTACGAAGACAATCTGGAAGCGGTCGGTATCAAAAAGGCGGAGGGACTGAAAGAGGAAAGCCTTCAGGGAGAGGCGACTCTGAATAACGATTTTTACCACTATGTGACAAAAACCATCGGCGGGCATTATCAGGGAGTGGTGCTGAGTTCCCTCTTCAACGGACTTGAGAAGGTGCTCCCCCTTGTGATCCCGGTCTGTGCCATCATATTCGCCTGCTTCTTCGTCTTTGCATTCTGGGTCTTTTCCGTGTTCAGATTTGTGCGTACGGAGAGACTGTCATTAAATCAACAGAAGAATTATATGCCGAAACGGATCCGAAGCGTTTCCTTCGGCTTTCACATCATTTCCACGCTGGTGGTTTTTGCTTCCGCCATATACGGATGTGCATTGATCGGCCTGTATCAGGCAAATGCAGACTGCAACCGAACCATGGAAACGCTGTTTGAAAGGATCGATGCCAGTGAAGGACAGCTGGACGAGTTTAAAAAGACCTATGACAACAACGTGGTGGATGAACTGCAGTATACCGCGGGGCTGATGGAACAATATCCGGAACTGATGCAGAAGGACTTCATGCAGGATGTGAGCTCGATCATCGGATCGAAATATCTTGTGATCTATGATACGGATGGAAAGGAATTCCTGACCAATTCCGACCTGAGAGGACTTTCCCTCGGAGGCCCCGGCGACAGCAACGGCGCCTTCCAAAAACTCCGGAACGGCATTCCTTCCGTCATCAATGAGCCGGACAAAGAGGACCCGAACGGATTTTATATGGCTTCCTACGGCGTGCCTCTTTCCTTCTCCGACAAGGAGACCTATGGGGTGCTGGCAGCGTATGTTTCCCCGAAGGTGCGGGATTCCCTGAAGATCTTTACGCAGAACGAACTGATCGATGTCATGGCGTCAGGAACCGGTCTCATTTTTACGGCAGATGGGGAAACAAAAAATGTGATCTATTCCAGTGCTCCCGGGATCATCGGGAGAAACCTCATCGATCTTGGCATGGAAGAAAAACAGGTGAAGGATCATTTCATGGATTTCTTCCGGCTGAACAACGAGAACTATTACGGTGTCTCGCAGGGGAAGGACAATGTGCTGTATTATATTGCGATGCCCCAGGACGATATCTTTTTTGCGGCGGCGCCCTTTGCTGCCGCTGCGGCAGGGCCCTATTTCTTCTTCTTCCTGATCCTGATGGTTTCTCTTCTGCGGAAGTACAAAGAGAAAAACATCGACTGGCAGGATATGGGGGAGGAGTACGACGACAGCGGAGAGACCGTGGTCCTTGCCAGCGGAGAAGAGAAGCGGACTGTGGATGTGTCACAACGCTGGAAGCTCCTCCAGCGCTTCCGGAGCAAGAAAACTCCCGGAAATGCCGCAAGACTTCTGGCAGAGACGCTGGCGCTCATCTGTATCGCCGCCGGTGTGATCGTTATCCTGGCCACCGGGAAACAGGCTCTGGCGCAGTCAAGTATCTTCGGTTATGTGATCTACGGAGAATGGATCAAGGGATTCAACATTTTTGCCCTGACAGCGATTTTGCTGCTGTTCTGCCTGGTGTTCTTCCTGAACTTTGTGCTGGAACTGACGGGATTTTTGCTGAACCGGTTCCTGAATACAAAGGGAGAAACTATTGGCCGATTGGCGCTGAATCTTGCACGGTATATCCTGATCATAATCTTTTTATACTATGCATCGGCGGACCTGGGATTTGACACCAGGGCTGTGATCGCTTCCCTGGGACTCCTTTCCTTTGCACTGTCCCTTGGCATGAAGGATCTGGTTACCGACCTGGTTGCCGGTATTACCATCGTCTTTGAGGGAGAGTATCAGGTGGGGGATATCGTGGAGATCGGCGGCTACCGCGGCAGTGTTGTAGAGGTTGGGGTCCGCTCTACGAAGCTCATGGGACAGGGCGGCAACATCAAGATCATCAGCAATCGTGATGTGAAAAACGTCATCAATATGACCCATCTCAATTCCTGGTGCGCAGTGGAATTTACCGTCAGCCGCGAGGAGTCCATGGCAAGGATGGAGGAGATGCTGGAGACGAAGCTGCCTGAGATCAAGGAGAAGATTTTCGGCATCATCAGCGGTCCTTATTACAAGGGTGTGACGTCCTTCGGACATAACGGTATGACATTCGTCGTGACAGCGGAATGTAAGGAAAAGGATTATCACAAGGTGCAGCGGGCACTGACCGGAGAACTGAACCGCGTGTTTGAGGAAAATCAGGTAAAATTCTAAGGAGGAAAGACATGAACGGAGACTGCTGCAGCTGCGGAAGAAGAGGCACCGGCAGCAGAACCTGTAACTCTTGCCGCGGAGGGCAGCAGTGAGCCGGAGCTTCATGCAGAGAAGTACAGGAATCGAAGCGGAAGTAAGGCATATCTACGAGGCGGATTTTTAGCGAAAGAGTGATCGAGGGAGAGAAAATGAGTCTAAACGAGTTATATTATGAAGAGTTTATAGACCGCGCAGAGGAGCTGGAAGCGGTTGAAAAGGAAATCGAAGATAAGGAAAAGGAAGCGGAGGGTAAAGAGCTAGGTGAGTTTGAACTCCGGAAGCTTTTGGAGGAGCCGTATCTGAAAAAGATCGGTACACAGATCCGGGCGGCCAGGCTTTTTCACCCGATGTCAGAGCTCGGAAGGATGGCTCTTGCCGCTGCAGCGGATACTGAAAAGACATATGAAGAACGTGCCGGCTCACTGATTTCCAGAGTTACGGATGACAGTGTCAATCGGTATAAGCCGCTGCTGTCCGACGATATCATGGAAGACCTTCTGGTAAACAATATGAAAGCGATCGGAGCGCTCCGGTATCGTGACGGCGCAGTGTACGCGGCGGGGATACTGGCCTATGGCGTTGAACCGGACAGGGCGGCGGAGAGTACGGTGCTTCGTATCCACTGGCTCTATGTTGCCGCGGAATTCCGGGAACAGGGGATCGCCGACATGCTTCTTGCCAATATCATCGCAGAGGGTCTAAATGCGGGGATCGATTATTTTACCTTTGACTTCCAGGATGAAAAACCGGAGACGCAGGTTTTCTACAATCTTTTCAGTGACTGGCATTTTTCCTTTGAGGAGGGACTTGCTCCCGAATTCATGACCGCGCTGAAGGCAAAGGATGAGTCGAAGATCGTAGCCAATCTGGCGGAGGACTCTGTCTCTCTGGAAGCGCTTTCCGAGAAGGAGAAGGAGGAGGCTATAAAGACGCTTGCCGATACGGACCCTGCGATGCAGAAGATAATGAAAAAAAGGGTGCCTCCGAATTATTACGACGGGAAACTGAGCTGCGTCTGTATGAGAAAAGGGAAAAAGGGCGGCGTACTTCTGGCGCATAAAATGCCCGGCGGACTCATCCGTACGGAGTATCTTGGCTGGACCGAAGGCGGCGGATACGCGGTCAGGAGCCTGGTCAGCCGGCTGGCAGTCATGGCGAGAAAGGTCTATGGCGAAAACGCTTTGATCTCCCTGCCGGTGGAGACGGAGGAACTGGGAGCGTTTCTGGATGGCAATTTTCCCGAGCATATCCGAAAACCCATGATCGAGGCATCGCTGGCAGAGCCGCTTCCCGACGAAAACGCGGACATTGGGATAGCGACGGTCATCCTTGGCGATCATCTGATACAGGGTTAACTTTTTTGAACAGTTACATGCAATAAAACAAGGAAAGGGAGGAGACGACATATGGACAGTGCACATCTGGAAGAGCAGAAACAGCAGCAGAACGTGATTCAGATTCAGAAAGAAGAACAGGAGTTTGAGCATAAAGAGGACCGAAGCTACCGGGAACAGGACTCCATGCAGTCAAATGAGTTTTCCGAAATGGATTCCCTTCAGAGCAGCCAGCTAGAGGCTGATCTGATGAACAAGGCCGAGGAAACGGAAGACAAATTGAACACGGCTTTTGTCGAATACCCCAAGAAAAAGATAAAGTCCGCGAAAAAAGGACCGAAGGTCGCCCCTACACCGAAGTATGTCAGCCTGAATAAATCCTTTGCCGTTGATGCCGATAATGACAGCGAAAAGATGCAGGCCGTCAAGGAAGCGATCAACCGCTATCAGGAGGTAAAGGGAACCGCCACAGAGGGAAACGTCCTCGCGACGGTGATCGCTGCCTGCAACCAGTACCTCAAGGGGAAATTCTCTCTTTTTAAATTCGGAAAAGCCGCCGAGCGTCTTCGCGAAGTAAAGGCAGTAAGAGAAAATGCCAGAATGGAAATGCAGAGACTGAAGGAAGCGGAAGACAAATTCGATGAGAATGAGAAAAAGCAGCGGAGAAAAGACCGCATCGCTGCGATGAAGAAAAAAGAGGACTATTACGCACCCGAGCTGAATTCCATGTATCAAAGGAAAGCGGAGTCCATGCAAGGGGAAGACAAAGCGAAGCTGAAGGCAAAGATCAAAGGTCTGCAGTTCCACTATCCTGCCATGGATTATGATGAGGCCGCAAAGCTGGTGGTCCGGCTGGAGGTATATGAACATTACAACCTTGGTGAGAGGCTGGGAAGCAGCAATCTGGATCCATATACGCAGAATAAGCTGGATGAACTGGTCAGCGAAAAAGCCAGGGAAAGCGCGGAGAAAAAGCGTGAACGGGATCTTGAAAAGGAAGAGGCCCGGGAAAAGAAAGAGAGGGAGGAAGCCAGAGAATTTGATAAGCTGTCTCCCTTCGAGAAAAAGCTGCGGCAATATAATCCTTTTTTCAGAGTTTTCATGAGAACGTTCGGCCGCATGCATGTACAGACCGAGGTATTAAAGGAACAGTACATGGCGGCGGTCCATGCGTCCGGAATGACTCTTGCGGAAGCAGAGGAACTCACTTCCACGGAGAAAGGGAGCAGGCTGGATGACGACAGCACATTCATTTAATTAAGGCAAATCAGGAGGATACTGATCAGGGCGCGGCCCCCGATTTCGTCATCCCGGAGCCCGAACTGCTCTACAACAGAGATTATATGACAAAGTATATCAATGGACTTCTCGGAAAGCAAAATGAAGAACGTGCTACAATATCAACATTATTACGGAACACTGCCATTTCGATGCGGTAACCGGGAGACCTTGAAATGGAAATTTTAGAACTGAATGCAGATAATGTAACGGATTATGAGGACATCCTGGATCAGGACGTGTCGGAAAGCATCGGCAGGGAATTCTACCGGGGGATCGTTGCTGTCGGGGATGGGAATGCGCCGAAAGGCGCCATGATCTGGGAGTATAAAAACCTGGAGGAAAATAAGGATACGGATGCGGAGATCTGTTTTCTCCGTTCCGAAGGCAGTGAAGTCATCAGGTCCCTCCTCGCTGAGTTTGATTCCATGGCAGAAGATTCAGAGGTCCACGGGGTCTTCTTTGAACTGAATGCCCTTTCCGATGAGACGAAGCAGGGTTTTACCGATGACGGCTTTGATGTTTCCACGGCGGAAGGCAGGGATCTGATGGTGAGCGTTTCGGACCTGAAGCCCCTTGCTTCTCTTAAGAAAAAGGTCCAGAGCAATATTACGCTCTTAAGTGAGCTCATGAAGCTGCAGTTCATGCAGGGCGTGACCAATTGCATGTTTCATGGGAAAAAAGGGCTTGTGGAGGATCTGGAATACATTGATATGGAATGGTTTGATGAAAGCATCTCCAGCGCTGTGATCACGGACGGAAGGGTCAGCGGCTTCCTTCTCATACATCGCTTTCCCTCCGGTATACTGATGCCGGTGCTCCTTACTGCCATAGGACCTGATTTCAAGACGGACCTTAAGCAGATGCTCATACTCAGCGCAAAAAAGGCCATGGAACAATATCCCGGGGAGACAAAGGTGTTATTACGCCGCCACAGCCCGGAGGTTGGCGCGCTTACCGGGAAACTCTTCGCAGGGAAGACCGGCGGTGAAGTCATCTGCGGGAAAAAAGCATAAGGAGGACGAACCGAAGATGAGCTTTTACATCATTGAGATCAGCACCATCATGATCGCAGTCCTTCTTCTCGCGACAGGACTTGCTGTCAGAAAGAGCGGAAACAGGGAGCTGGACAGGGTACTTCAGATCACCTTATTTGTGGGGCTCCTTTCCGGGCTGACTCTGTTTTTTGAGTATTATCTTTCCACCCTGGCCGGGCCTTTGAACAGTTACAGTGTCTGGCTTACTGCCTTCATATCGGCGATCCTGAGCTGTGCGAGGGAGTTCCTTACCCTTTTGATCATTGTTTTCTGGAATATGTTTGTGGACTATTCCATGTACAAAAGCTATGACCATGTCAGGAAAAAGCTGAAAAAAAGTCTGATTCTGGTGAGCCTGGTATCGGGGATCTTTACGGTGCTCTACGCCACGGCTCAGGTGTATTCACCCATCTTCAATCTTCCTGTTATCATATGGAACACTTTCTATATCCTGAGCCTGGTGATACAGGTGCTGTATGTGATAAATGCCATATGGATCGTATGGTCCGGAAAGAACATGAGAAAGCCTCCCACCTTTCTGAGGCTGGATCTTTTCCTGATACCCATTGCAGTGGGATATACTCTGTACCTCATCCCCGGTGTCCCTGATATTCGGAATCTCAGCTATGCGGTGGCTGCCGGTCTGACCTTTATCACATTGATGAAGCGCGGCAGATATGTGGATGCGGTCACCGGTTTTTACAACAAAACCTTTCTGCGGTCCATGAATGAGTACATGGAAAAACACGGCTATCCCAACGGTACCGGGGTGTATTTCAAAGCGAAGGCAAACGGCGCGAAGCTGATCCCTGTGCTCGAAAACCTGAAGCCTTCGGATGCTGAGATCTTTTTCATCGGAGAGAATGAATATCTCCTGATGTCAGGACCTCAGAAGGAGTCTGTGCTGAAGCTGCTCATCAAAACCGTGAAGCTGAAGGCTGCGGCAGAGGACAGCTCCCTTGAGATAGACACCGCCTATGCCATCCGGGAAAAAGAAGAGACTGCAGAAGACTTTACAAAGCGGCTGCTGGAGTTGACTCCGGCCGTATAGGACAGGTAAGTTGCTGATGATATTGAGAGATTTCAAAAACAATGATGCACAGATTATAGCTGGATGGCTTCGATCAGAGGAAGAATTATACAAGTGGTCTGCTGACAGATTTAATAAGTTTCCCCTGTCAGGCGATGACATAAATGAGAATTATGCGCTTCAGCTTGAAACGGGGAGGTTTATTCCGCTCACTGCAGCGGATGATAATGGAGATGCTATTGGGCATTTCATCATAAGGTATCCGAAAGATGACGATGACAGCTCTGTTCGTTTTGGGTTTGTAATAATTGATCCGGCGTTAAGAGGAAAAGGATACGGAAAAGAACTGCTCAGGCTGGGGATAGAGTATGTAAGGGAAAATCTGACCGCCACAAGAATTGACCTGGGCGTATTCGAGAATAATGAGAGCGCAAGGCATTGTTATGAAGCGACAGGGTTTACGGAGTATGCAAGAAGAGAGTGCAAGATACCAATCGGCATCTGGAATTGTGTGGATATGGAGTTGTTTATAAAAAGGACGCTTGAAACACACCGCCTGCTCCTACGCCGCTGGGAGGACAGCGATGCAGATGATTTATTCAAATTTGCCAGTGATCCGGAAGTGGGTCCGATCGCTGGATGGCCGCCTCATCAAAGTGCAGAGGTGATTTTGATTGGGTGAAGCAGAACTTTATAAGGAACTTGGAGTATTAAGGCCGATACGATCTCAGGGAACTGTGACAGCACCCTGTTCCTCGGAGGAAATGAAGGCACGACGCTGAAGGAACTGTCTGAACGCCTCGGAAAGGAGACCATTGATCTTTTGACATAGAAAAACACCCCGCCGGGGAGAAAGGAGGAAATGAAAATTGAATAAGGTTACCGCAGGAAGGCGGCGACGAATCCTAAGATTTCAGGGTTTATCGCCGCCTTTTTTTGTGCAAACACATAGTGAAACGTTTATTTGACCATCAAAGAATATCAGCTCGATGAAAGCGGAAAGTTGAAAGCCTACCGGATCTTCGGTTATGAGATCGTGAAGCCCAAAAGCCCGCTCCTGCAGAGGATTCAAAAAATGCAGGAATACGACCCGTATGTGGAAGAGATCCGAAAGGAAAGCGCCTATCAGAACAAAGAGGTGGACCTTACAAACCGTCCGCCTCTCGCCTCCCCAACTGCGTTTGAGATACACACCGTCAACATATACACAGCCACTATATGCTGTCATTGCGGGAATCAAAAATGACCTCAAATCCGTCAAACATGACCCGTACCGTTTACTTTTTTTTTGCTAAAATACAAATACATATCAAAGTTAATTCTCAGAACCTTGCTGATTCCCGCAAAGAAATACACTGCTTTCAAAAAAACAGTATATGAAAAATGGAAAGGAAATGAAAAGTATGAAAAAAAATCACCTTAAACAATTAACCGGGTGGATGCTTACCGCGATCATGGGGGCATCGCTTCTTCCGCAGGGGGTATATGCAAAGCCTGTCAGGAGTGAGGTTTATGAGGAACTGATAGCGAATGCCGCAGGAAAAATAAATATGATGCCGCATGCGTTTCAACAGATTACCTCCGATGAGACGGAAGAAAAGATCCTGTCCGCTTCTGAAGAACTGCCCGCAAAGGTCGACCTCAGAAATTACAACGGGAAAAACTACGTCCCGCCGGTGAAACTTCAGAGCCCGTTTGGCTCATGCTGGAGCTTTGCGATCAATGCAGCCATGGAAATCGATCTTCTTTATGACAATGGCTGCGGGGTGACTACGGGAGAAGAGAATAACAATCTCGACCTCTCCGAAAAGGCCCTGTGCTGGTACGCTTACGATCAAATCACTCCCTCAGACACGATTTCGGGGAATTTTCCTTCCGGACAGCTCGGAGAAGGGTTTGATCATTCCGCGCTGAAGGAAGTCGAGCCCACATTCCCTTATGAACACGGAGGCAGTTGCTTCATGCCTGCCAGTGTCTACATGGCCGGCAGGGGTCCTCTTTTGGAAAACGAGGAGATCGATGGCTGGAATCCCTTTGCCTATCGTGGGAAAAACGGCTGGTTTTTACGCAGCCGGGAAGAGGACGAAGCCGCAGAAGCGGCAAGGAAGCAGTTTGTCAAAGAAATATACTACGCTGACTATCTTGCACGGCTTTCAGATGAAGAAAAGGTACAGACACTTTACGATAAAGGCTATAAGGAGGGAGAGGATTTTGAGGCCTGGTTTGATGTCTATTATGACGAGAACTGGACAGAAGGCATCAACATCAGGAACTGGTCCTATTCTTATAGTAATGGGTATGCGGTGTATGATGACTGGACGATCCCGGATCAGCCGGAATATCGCAGCTACAACAGAGCTGCGGTACTTAAGGACTATTACCTGCTCCCTTCTATGACAAAACAGTTGAACGAAAGTGGAATGAGTTATGAATATGATCCAGCCTGCATCGAAGCAATCAAGCAGGAGATCGAAAAAGGGCACGGTGTATATATTTCCATCAGGGCAGATCAATCCAGACCGGGAGATCCGCTCGGTGACAGAGGATATCTCAACACTGAAACCTGGGCACAGTATTGTGATCAACCCCTCATCACCACACATGCTGTATGTATCGTCGGGTACGATGATGGCTACGCAAAAGAAAACTTTACGAGAACGGCCGACGGAGTGGAAGTGGAAGGCAGCACGCCTCCGGAAGACGGGGCCTTTATTGTTCGAAACAGTTGGGGCTGCGTAACAGAGGAAGACATTGAAAAAGCGATCAAAACCGAAGACGGAACCCTGCTTTTTACCACACCTGACGCCAGTCAATGGGGCATTGATGATACCGGATACTTTTACCTGTCCTATTATGACAAGACAATCAGCTTTCCGTGTGTTGCTGTCTGCTATCCTTATGAAGAGGCACCGAAGGAAGAACTGATTGCGCAGTATGATCTGATGGGGGTAAACGAGTATCTGCTTATTGATTATGAAAATGCTCATGAATCGATGAAGGCGGCAAACGTTTTTACCGCAGCGGAGGATCAGAAGCTCAGTTCCATTGCCTGCGCTACAATAGCGCCGGACACGTCTGTAACCTGTCAGATCTATCTGGATCCGGAGGAGAATGACCCGGAGAGCGGGATTCCGCTGCTTTCAGAGCCTGTCGTCTCGGACTTTTTATATACGGGATATCACCGGATCGATCTTGATGACACGGTGGTGCTGAAAAAAGGAAGCCGCTACTCTGTGGTAATACAGGGGAAATATACGAAGGATGGTGGAACTGCAGCAAATGTGGTGGTACCCGTGATGTATAATGTATTTGCCTATAGGGGAGTAAAGCTTACTTCCGTGATCAATCCGGGGGAATCCTGGCTGTATACGGAACAGGAGGGCTGGCAGGATCTCGCTGCGAAAAAGACGGACCTCGAAAATTCTTTTTATAAGGATGGCATCATAAGCTTCGGAGAAGAATTCATAAAGCAGGTATGCCCGAATAAAGAAGAGTTTGTGGCTGTAGATAATTCTCCGATCAAAGCCTTTGGTTGTTCGCAAAACCTTCAAAAGATCACGGTCGGCGGGAAAACGCTTAGCGGCTCGGATTTCACGATCCGTCTGAATAAAAAGACAGTAAAGAATAAGGGGACGAAGCTGAAGGTGGCCAGCAAAGAAAAGACAGTGATCACTCTGGAAACGACGGATAAAAAAAGCCGAAAATACCTGAAATACAATGCCAAAAAAGGCATCCTGAAGCTGAAAAAAGGAGCCCCTGCAGGAGAATATGCCATCTTCCTGGATCTGGCCGCGACAAAGAACGGAACCTATGACGCCGACCGTGCCGCCGTCAGGATCGTGGTGGAATGAGGATTTTGCATCCGAGTAGAGGGAAAGAAGATACACGTTCGATAATAAGTTGTTTTCACATGATAAAAGGAGGAACGATTATGAAGGTTATGATGAATCGGCGACTGCCGCGATCAAACTGGAACTCTTCAAAGGGCGGGGAGTTGCCCTTTCCTATATGGCAGATTTGTCCCAAGTCGGCGATGATAATACTTCAGATTACATGAACACTGAAACATTTGCGCAGTATGATGATACAAACCTTTCGTTGAATCACACGGTCTGTATCGTCGGATGGGATGATACGTTCTCGAGGACAAAATTTAAGGAGGGGAAACAGCCGCCGGAAGACGGTGCATGGATCATTAAAAACAGTTGGGGACCAAATGAATATGATCATGGATATTTTTATCTCTCCTACTATGATCACTCCATCTCCAACGTGCAGTCGTATGAGTTTGATCTGAACGATCGCGTCCGGACTAATCTGGGTATTGCAGTCGATCAATATGACATGATGCAAAGTGAGACGAATGCCGCTGTAATGAAAAATGAGATTGCACCGTATGAAACCCCGGTAAAAATGGCGAATGTGTTTACCGTAAAAGGAGACGAGAACATCTTCGGGGTTGGCGTGGATACTCCCTATCCGAATACAAGAGTTACGGCAAAGATTTATGCCTTGAATGAGAATCCAGCAAACCCGGAGGACGGGCAATTATTGGATACGGTGGTAGGTACCTTCCAATATGCCGGTTTTCACCGCATGGATCTGAATTCGGAATTAGGTTTTAAGGAGGGGGAACGGTATTCTATCGTAGTGGCGCAGCAGGTTTCAGCTACTGATGGAAGGAAATATCTTTTAGCCGCTCATTCCGCTTACGGCAAGGAAGCGACAGAAATAATTAATTCAATGGTCCCGGATGGCGGCTTCAATTATTACTCAGAAGCTGTTGTCAATCTCGGAGAAAGTTTCGTGAATATGGGGACAGGAGCCGGCTGGAAAGACTGGTCTGTGGAGTCACTCAACTATTCCAACGATCCGACTTCTCTTCTCTCAGGATCGGTGATTGACAATTTCTCCATCAAAGGCTATGGCTATCCTGCGGACATCGTTGTAAATATGCCAAAAGTGAAGAAAGTGAAAGTAATCAAGGGCGGCTTCTCCGTCTCCTGGAAAGAAGCTTCCGGTGTGGATGGCTACGAGGTCTGGTATTCACAAAACAAGGATATGACCGAAGCACAGTATGTGGATGTGGATGCGAAGGATACCCGCGCAAAGGTCACGGGCCTGGATTCGAAAAAAACATATTATGTGTATGTCTTCTCCTATAAATATAACGCCGCTAATCTTAAGCTTTATTCAGCCGCTTCCGGGGCGAAGAAGATAAAGACAAAGTAAAAAAGTAATACGATCTTAAAGGGGGATAAAATGTTTAACCTTAAAAAACTGACAGCTGCATTTCTTACCGCTGCGGTCGCCTTGACGGCAATGCCTTTGACAACACCGGCATATGAATTCAATCCCACCGAGCTCATGTACCTTGCCGGAGTAAAAATGAGTATGGAAGACGGGGTCAGCTATGAGCTTTTTGACATCGATCAGGATACGACCTCGGAACTTCTTGTTGCCACAGAAACCGCAAAAGGCGACCGGCTTGATATCTACGGCTATGACGAAGGTACGAAACAGCCAAAGGAATTAAAGACCATGAAGAATGTGACCGCTGTCTACAGCGGGGTCGGAAGAATGACTGTCGAGGAGAAGACAAAATCCACCGCGAAATATACGGTTCTGAGACTGAACGACAAGGGAAAGATCAAGGCAGTCAGGACCTATCGGGCCGTAGGGAAAAAGGGAAATGTCACTTACTATATGAACGCAAGGACGATTTCCGCTTCCAAATATAAAAAGGCTGTGAAGAAACTGAAAAAGAACGGAGAGCTTACCTTCATTACCGGCGATCCCTGGTATGACTCCAACATCATCGGCGTGGCAGAAACTCTGGGGAGTGATCCGGGCGCAGTCAATGATTTCAGTCTCCATGTGAATTACGATTACCTCATGGAGCATCATTTGGAAACAGGCGGTTACTCAGCGGGAACCTTCGACGATGCAGAAATAGAGTTGTCTAATAATATTAACAGCATCATTGAAGGAACGGCAAGTGCGGGTGGCGAGGACGCGAAATATGTAAACGATTACTATACGATGGGCACAGACTGGGAAACCAGGGATGCACTCGGAGCCGCGCCGCTTAAAAAAATCATTGATGACATCTCCGCCATCAGCACCATCTCCGATTTGAACGCTTATCTCTCAGATCCGGAACGGTCCGCGCTTGAAGGGTTTTTTGAGAGTATTCTTGGTTGCGACACCAACGTAAAAAAATATACCGCACTGTTTCATTCAGATGAACTCACTACCGACTCTGATAGCGAAGAGGCAGCCTATTATGGGATTGACAGGGCGGATTTTGACTATATCGTGAATTTTGTTCTCGGCAAGGCCGGATATGCGCAGGATATGATCGATCACGCTCTGGAAGATACCTATGCATTCGACAACGGAATGTGGGATCTCTACCTTGAAGATTTTTTCAGTACAGATGACTCGACTGTTTCTGTTTCAGAACTGACAGAAAGCGTGAAGAATTTTCCGATGAGAGATTATCTTGCTGCTTATGGACTGACAAGCGGGGAAATCATATTTAATTCTCCGAAAGTATTAAGCGCTCTGGACGAGATCTATACGGAAGATAAACTCCCGATGCTGAAATCTGTTCTCATAACAAAAACCGCATACAAGGCCTGCCAGTATCTTGACTACGAGAGCGCGGCATTAGCATACGGTTTTTTTGACATGCTCTCCGCAGATGAGGATGATACGGATCGGTTAGCGGACGACGAGATCAAAGATACCCTGAATAAGAACTGGGAAGAGACAATCAACACCCCCGACTGCCTCATGTTTGCAGCGCTGGTCAATGCCTATATTGAAAATTTTCTGGATCCGGATACCGAAGCAGAGCTCCGGGAAATGACAGCATCCATCAAAGCGGGGTTCCGTGAAATCCTTGAAGAGGAAGACTGGCTCTCGAAAGAAACAAAAGCTGCTGCCCTGAAGAAGCTGAACGCGATGACCTTTACTGTCGGGTCTCCCGAGGAACCCATCGACACCTCTCATCTTGAGATTGATCCGACGCTGTCTCTACTGGACACAGAGGTCAGTCTCAGCTCGAGATACAAGCTGCATACTTTATCTGCCAGCGGAAAACTTATCAAAGATGGGGAGGTTTGCCGTTATGATCTTGTATCATGGTTTCACCCTCTGATAGTAAACGCAGGTAATTATTTTCAGATGAACCACTTTTATATTCCCCCCGGAGTAATGACCGAAACGCTCTTTGACAAGGATATGTCTTATGAGAAAAAGCTGGGAGGATTTGGCTCCATCATCGGGCATGAGATCACTCACGGGTATGATCCTTCAGGAAGTATATATGATGAAAACGGAGATCCGATCGATGGAGACTGCGGTTTCTTCACTCCTGAGGATGCCTCAGTCTATCAGGCGAAAGTGGACAAGGTGGTCTCTTACTGTAACCGCTTTCAGTTCGTCCCCGCCAGTCCTCTTCTCGGCGACATTGTAAAGGGCGAAGTGGTCGCGGATATGGGTGGCATAAAGATTGGCCTGCATCTTGCGAAGAAAACGGAAGGCTTCGATTACGAAGAGTACTTTAAATCCTATGCCTGGCTTTGGGAACAACAGACTACGCTGGAAACAGAGGAAAGCAACGTGATGAACGAGCATCCCTGTGGCGTTTTCCGCGTCAACGCAACGGTTCAGCAGTTTGACGAGTTCTATCAGACCTTTGGCGTCAAAGAAGGCGACAAAATGTACCTTGCGCCTGAGGAACGGGTTGCGATCTGGTAAATCATTTGTAAAAGGAGATAGAATGGAAATGAAATTGAGAAACAACACCGGAAAACACGTGGCTAAGGCAGCTCTGGCACTCTCTCTTGCTGCGGCACTTAGTGCGGGATCGTTTCCCGCGGGCATTTGGGCGAAAGAGCAGGCGGTTTTGCCATCAAAGGAGAGCCTCCTTGCCATGGAAGTGGAACGCCCCCTGGCCTATAAGTCGGAGGCGGCCAGAAAGGCGGTCATTTCTGAGGCGGCAGCCCTGCCCTCAAAGGTGGACCTTCGCGCCTTCGATAACGGAAACGGAATAAAGGACTATACAACCGGCATAAAAAACCAAAACCCTTGGGGTACCTGCTGGGGGTTTGCCTCCATCGCTGCCTCTGAGACCAGCATACTCGGAGAAAAGGATCTCACCGCAGAGGAATATAATAAGAACGAAGGCCGCGAAATGGATCTTTCCGAAAAGCATCTGGCCTGGTACAATTCCCACGCCATCACTGATGCGGACGTGTGTAGGAATGTCCCGGCAAGCCAGGTTGGAGAAGGCGTGGACTTTACCAAACTGGAAAAAGCCTCCGGGGATCCCAACTGTTGCTACAACAGGGACGGATTTATGTTCAATGCAACCGGCCTCTTTGCTTCCGGCGCCGGCCCTGTTCTTGAACACACGAAATTCGAGGGCGAAGAAGATCCTTATCCCTTTGAATACCGCGGCAAGGAAGGCACCGATGTTATCGGCCTCTTCACCGACGATTCTAAGAAGGACGAAGCTTTAGAATACACAAAAAAATATGTTATCGCTCATTACCGGTCATATTACGAAACTCCGGAAGATGCAGAAAAAGACATGCAGGATCCGGAAAAGGTGGAGGAGTTTTACCAGAGTCTTAGAACGTTTTATACAAGAAAGAAGGCAGCCGGTGACAGTCTGTATTCTGAATTTGACGACTGGTCTCTTCCCAACGACCACCAGCATCGTTTTGATGTGGAGGGCTATGTCCTTCAGGAAAGCGCTCTGCTTGAAAGCCCTGCGATCCGCTCTGACAAGGGAGCTTATCTTTATACGGATATGGCTAATGTGGATGCCATCAAGACGGAGCTTTATAACAAGCGCCCTGTTACCATCGGCTTTCATGCAGATCAGTCCCGCCCCGGGGATCCGCTTGGGGACAGGGGCTATATGAACACGGCGAACTGGGCACAATACACAAATGATGATGTGGCGGCCAACCACGCGGTCACCATCATAGGCTATGATGACAACTACAGTAAAGAGAACTTTACCCGTACGGTAAGCGGCGCTGCAGTGGAGGGAAGCACCCCTCCCGGAGACGGAGCCTTTATCATAAGAAACAGTTGGGGATATGACTGGGGAAACAGGGGATATTTCTATCTTTCCTACTACGACCATACAATTGAGAGCCCTGAATCCTTTGATTTCTATACCCAGGAGGATCTTGACGAAGGGCGGGTGGAGTTCATTCCGGACAATTCCTCTGATTATAAGGTGAGCCAGTATGACTTCCTGCCTGCTGATTCAGTATACTCCATGTCAGATTCCGAAGAAGCCTATATGGCAAATGTCTTTACCATGGATGAGGACGCGGTCCTGGAAGGCGTTTCCACGCAGACAGCCTCTCCCGATACCACGGTGGAGTGGTATGTTATTGCCCTCAATAATAACTATACCGACCCCACCGACGGACGCCTTATCGCCCGGGGAGAAAAAACATTTGAGCACGGAGGGTACCACAGGATCGACCTTCCCATAGAAGAAAGGTTTCCCATCCCCGCCGGACAGAACTTCTCCGTCGTCATGCATCACAAGGTTCCTGTGGATAACGGCCAGGTTTCTTATGAGATACTCTGCAACAATAGAATTGACGACAGCAGCGGCGTAACGGTCAAGGGAATTGTAAACCGTGGAGAAAGCTGGCTCTACCGCGACGGCGGCTGGATCGACTGGAAGGATATTACCGACATCCTTCGCAGCTCCTACAAAGAGTTCGCAGTAGACTTTACCTTCGATAACTTCGCTATCAAGGCCTATTCCACACCTTCCGACAAGGTATACTTTATTAACACGGACGTCACATTAAGTGCAAAAGAGTTTAATAAGAAAGGCATCTCCTATCCGATCCTCGGGGTCACAGGTACAGGAAAGGTGACAGGAAAGGTTGTTAAAGGGAACAAAAAGTACATTTCCGTATCAAAGGACGGAATATTGACCGTAAAGAAAGGCGCCAAAAAAGGGACCTACAAGGTAAAAGTCAAGGTGCAAAAAAATGACCGCTACGATGCGGCAGAGGAAACCATTATCGTCAGGGTAACGAAATGATTTAAAAAATCAGGAGGGAATAAAAGTGAAAATAAAAAAATATTTGTCTTTGGCTATTGCGGTCATTTTGCTTGCGGGATCTTTTGCTTTTCCGAATCCGGTTGGCGCAGAAGAGACGGTAGCCAAACGCACCATCATGTTGTATTTATGTGCCTCAAATCTTGAGGAAAACGGCGGAATGGCAACCTTCAATCTGAAGCAGGCGCTGGGGGCTGATTTCAGTAAGAACGAGGACGTAAATCTGATCGTTTATTCCGGCGGCGCGCGAAAATGGCAGCCGGAAATAGAGGCGTATCTGGAAGGTGCGGATACGATCTCCACAGAGCATAACCAGATCTGGCAGTTGTACGGTGCCGACGCCCCGGAGCATGCTTCCAAAATGGTGCTTCTGGAAACAAGTGAAAAGCAGTCAAAGTATGAGCTGATGACGGATCCTTCTGTTCTTACGGGATTTATTGACTACTGTGCTTTGAACTACCCTGCGGAAAAGTATGATCTGATCTTTTGGGATCACGGTAGCGGTCCGGTCGGAGGGTATGGAGCAGACATGCATTATAGGGAACTGACAGAGGAAGAAGCCAAAACTGCCATCACATCGATGACGATTCCGCGGATCATGCAGGCTCTTCAGAACAGTTCCGTATCAAAATTCGGCATCGTTGATTTCGATTGCTGCCTCATGGGAAACCTTGAAATTGCAGCAGCGCTTTCCGACCTTTCGGATTATCTTATCATTTCTCCCGAAATTGAACCGGGTTATGGACAGGAGTATTCCTGCTGGCTGAATTTCCTCGGGGAAGACAGCAGTGTTGACAGTTATACCCTTGGAAAGAGCCTTGTGGATGGATTTAAGGTGTTCTATGAATCCGAAGAGAACATGGGAACGCAGGCTACGCTGACGCTCGTCGATACGGAAAAACTCTTGGAGAGCGACCTCCTTACCTCCTGCGCGAACATCGCTGCTGAAATGAGCAGGGAGGCAAAAGAAGCCTCCTTTTATGACGAGATCCGCTCCGGAAGGGATTCGGTCAAATACGGCATTTCCGGGATCCCCGGGCTTTATGACCTGGGGAATTTCATCGAACAGCTCGGAGTCAAGATCGCGGAGCTCACGGAAGAAGATATGGAAACCAATTATAATTTTTCGAATGCCTACACGGATGATGCTATGAAGGTTTCGGAGTTCTTAAGAGATCCGACGGCGATCTATGCAGTCTATACGGGTGATATCGGGAGCTATCTGTTAGACAGCTATATTAGGGATGAAGCCGGGAATCTTGTCATTCCGGAGGATGAGATAATCAGACCTACCGGTTTAAGCATATATTTTGAGGCAGACAGGACGGGGGATAAAACCCTGACGGGCGATTATATCCGGGATATGAAAAACGCGGTTCAGATGCTTCCGGATACAAACGTAAAGGCGAAAGCGTTTCTTGAAAAAGAGATGGAAGCGGCCCGAGACTATGATCTGATCCAGCGCACAGGCAACGCTGTTTCCACGCTGGTCAAGTGGGAAATGGCTCCTGCAGAGATCGATTATGAAGATGTGAAAAAGGTCTGGCTGGGATACACCTGGGAGAATAATGCCTGGACGGCTCCGGAAGAGGATTTGGACAGCGTGTGGGAAAGATGGGTAGAAACACTGATGGAAGGAAAGGAAACAGAAACGAAACTCTGGCTGGAAGATGTGATCTCTGTGCAGAAAACGGATACCGTGAAGACCGATCGGATCAGCGCGGTGAAAGTCAACGGAGACAATGGAAAAGAAACCTTCCGGATCGTTCTCGAGGATACCAACAGATTTGCTGTGGGTGGAGCCGGCATAGAAATATATGCCGAGCTTCCGCAGCTCAGCGAATATCTGGAAATGAAGGCAACGCCGGAAGAGAAAAAGGCCGCTGAAAGCGTCGGCCTTACAACCGACTTAAAGATCGGAACCATAGAGGGAGAGGAAAATCTGGAGGCCCTTAAGGATTTTGATAATTGGGACAGCAAAGCGTTTATCGACTGGTATAAAGGACCGGTCAGCGTCTGGAATCTTGACGAATATGATGATACCTGGTATGCCCTGAAAGATGCTGGCGGTATACTTCACGGCGTATATGATCTTGATAATGAAGAGGATGGGAGATCATATGTGACGGCATTTTATGAGGAAAACGGGGAGCGTACGCTGGTGTGGCTGGGCTTCATGCAAAATGAAAACGGAGGGTTCGAAGCCCCTGATGTACTTTACATTGATTCGGACGGAGGCGGAAAAATGATGAATGTGAGCGATCTTACAGAAGAACTGGTACTGACAGCCTGTATGATATTAGACAGCAAGGATGGAACGTTCTATTTGCCGATATCGGATTCCTCCTTCATTCTTTCAAAAGAGACAGCACCCGTTCTTTCACTTGCAAAATACTCCATTTCTCAGATCCCGGAAATAGGTGATGTGGACGGAGACGGAGTCGCGGCGAAGCATATATATACGATGGAGGATTTCTACCACTGCACCTACGATATAGACCAGCAGATCCATGATGCTCCGGCGAAGCAGCAGAACAACTTCAAAGTTTCTCCGACGTCTGAGGAATTTAAGGCGAAGAAACTGAAAAAGAAGAAAAAAAATGTAAAGCTCACGATCAGCGACCTGCCGGAAGGCGCTCCGAAGCCGGAGATTTCTATCCTTGCGGTGAGAAACGGACAGGAGAAAAAGGTGAAGATCAATAAGAAGGGCGCGATTGTCTTAAAGAAAGGAATCAAAGCCTGCGAAATCACTATCAATGTCAAAGCGCCTGAAACAGAGCAGTTTATTGCTCATACTGAGCAGGTTTTCATTACAGTAAAATGATCTGAGGAAGTTGTATACTTTTGTCTTACAGATGAAAAAAGCACCGGAAGTGTTGAAATTCCGTAAGCGACAAATAGATAGTGTTGTAGAATGAATACCCTCTTTCTGGTAAGGTTATTGTTGGGGATGGGTCATTGGCGGATTGGGAGATAATGATGACTACGCTTATTTATGTTGAAAGAGTAGGCATCAACACCCTGAAGGGAATAGAATACTTTACGGCGTTGAGGGAGCTGAACTGCGTCAACAACCAGCTCACCACGTTGGATGTAAGTAAGAATACGGCGTTGATTAGTCTGGACTGCAGCGGCAACCAGCTCACCACGTTGGATGTGAGTGGATGTACGGCGCTGACTGAGCTGAACTGCAGTGGAAACGAACTCGCCGCGCTGGGTGTGAGTGGATGTACGGCGCTGACTAATCTGAGCTGCACCCTCAATCAACTCACCACACTGGATGTGAGCGGGTGTACGGAGCTGAGGGAGCTGAATTGTCGCAATAACCAATTAACCGATCTGGATCTAAGCAGCAACGTGAATTTGGAGGAGTTCTATGGCGAAAGAAATCAGTTTACAGAAATAGACGTATCTGCTCTGACGAACCTTACAAAATACGACGGCACTCTGGATACAGAAAGAAAGGTGCTCATCTACGGCGTATCCGACCTCCCCGAAATCACCCCCGACAAAACCATCAAGGTCGGCGAGAAGGTGACCTTCAAGGTCAGGAAGAAACCGGCCAGCATGGAAGGCTTTGTTCCGGGAGAAGTAGTCTCCGTCAAGACGAAGGGGAAGAAGGTGATCGTTAAGGGTAAGGCTCCGGGA
>JAEEGH010006132.1_pt1 | contig 29606 bp, 19 predicted proteins | sample 9134181 | NCBI WGS metagenome assembly JAEEGH01 (sample SAMN16246544, study PRJNA631951) | gut metagenome | biome: gut microbiome; feature: rumen; material: DP-attached | host: Bos | place: Iran: Karaj | collected 2018-10 | reverse complement strand
AGGATGGCTGCCAAGGTTGCAGCCTTCACAATGTTGCAGTATTTCAATCTTCTCAATCATAAGCCAATAGGGCAAGTTAAGTATGCATTATTTTAATTCAACCAACAGGTTAGTAATAATATAATAGTATAATATTAATAATTATAATAATATATTTATATATATTAACATATACCACGTAGGCGCACCACCCTTCTTACATGTAAACTACCTTATGCAAGATTGCAAGGTTGCAAGGTTGCAAGATTATCGCCTTCAAAGCCCGCCCTATCACTATGGCATTGTTTTTTAACTGTCATCCGTCATCCGTCATCACTGTCATCAACAACAAACAGTCCAAAAGATTTGGAAGTGTCGGAAATAATGCTTATTTTTGACTTGCAAGGGTGAAGCATAGTAAAACAAAGCACTCGAGCTTGCTCGCTTGCCGCTCGGCTTTGCCGCTTTCACCAAGCGTAGCGACTGAAAGAGCCGAGGGGATGCAAGAATTTTGGTCTGCGCATGAAAAAAGAATGGGGACTACACCAAGAAAGTGCAGCCCCCGACATTATAAAAGATCGACTTGCGAAGAGTTTCAATTTTAGAGGTTCAGGCTCTTCTTGATGGCCTCAATCTTCTCCTCAGCCTTCTTGGTGCAGGTCTCGTAGTCGGCAGCAGTCTTGAAGGTGGGATCTTTCACCTCGGTATAGAACTTGATCTTGGGCTCGGTGCCAGAGGGGCGCACAGAGACCTTGGTGCCGTCCTCGCAGAACCACTGGAGCACGTTGGAGGTGTCGGGCATGTCGAGCTTCGTAACGTTGCCCTGAGCATCGGTAGCCTCCAGCGTCTTGTAGTCCTTCCACAGGCAGATCTTGGCACCGCCCAGCTCCTTCGGCGGGTTGGCACGGAAGTCGGCCATCATCTGCTTGATTTCGTCGGCACCGGTCTTTCCGGGACGAACGACGTTGATGGTGGTCTCCTTCGAGAAGCCATACTCGGCATAGATATTCATGAGCAGGTCGTAGAGGGTCATGCCGTTGTCGCGTGCCCAAGCAGCAATCTCGCAGATGAGGCAGATGGAAGCGGGGGAGTCCTTGTCGCGCACCTTGTCGAACGGCAGGAATCCGAAGCTTTCCTCACCACCGCCGATGTACTTCTTCTTGCCCTCGTTGATGCGTATTTCGTTGGCAATCCACTTGAAGCCGGTATAGCAGTCTTTGTACTCCACGCCGTTCTTCTTGGCAATCTCGGCAATCTCCTCGGTGGTGACGATGGTCTTTACGAGGAACTCGTTGCCCTTCAGCTGGCCGAGCTTCTTCTTGTTGGCGATGATATACCAGGAGAACATCATAGCGGTCTGGTTTCCGTTGAGGATCTCCCACTCGCCCTTCGGGTTGCGGCAGACGATGGCCAAACGGTCGGCATCGGGGTCGGAAGCGATGACGAGGTCGGCATTGAGCTTCGTCCCGAGCTTCATGCCCAGGGTCATGGCCTCGGCATTCTCGGGATTGGGGCTGACCACGGTGGGGAAGTTACCATCGATAACCATCTGCTCGGGCACCACGTGGATGTTCTGGAAGCCCCATGAGCGCAGGGCCATCGGGATGATGACGCGACCTGTTCCGTGCATGGGCGAATAGACGATATTGAGGTCTTTCTGGCGCAGGATAACGTCCTGGTCGACCATAGCCTCCTTGACGGCCTGGATGTAGTCCCAGTCCATCTCACCGCCGATGATGTCGATAAGGTCCTTGTTGCCCTCGAACTTCACGTCGCCGATCTTCACCTTGTTCACCTCGTCGATGATACCCTTGTCGTGGGGTGCCAGCACCTGTGCGCCGTCGTCCCAGTAGGCCTTGTAGCCGTTGTATTCGCGGGGGTTGTGAGAGGCGGTAACATTGACACCAGCCTGACAGCCGAGCTGACGGATGGCGAACGAAATCTCAGGCGTGGGGCGCAGGCTCTCGAAGAGGTAGACCTTGATGCCGTTGGCCGAGAAGATGTCGGCAACGGTCTCAGCAAACATGCGGCCGTTGTTGCGGCAGTCGTGACCTACGACTACGGCACTCTGCTTGCCTGGGAACGCCTTGAGGAGGTAGTTGGCAAAGCCTTGGGTAGCCATGCCTACAATGTACTTGTTCATGCGGTTGGTACCGGCACCCATAATGCCGCGCAGACCACCGGTTCCGAACTCCAGATTCTGATAGAAGGCGTCGATGAGTGCCGACTTGTCGTCGGCGTCGAGCATTGCCTGTACTTCCTTACGTGTCTCCTCGTCGAAGGCGGGGGAGAGCCATTCCTTTGCAATTGCCTCACACTGGGCAATCAGCTGAGCGTTATTTTCCATAATTGTTACTTAGTTTTAGATTTTGTCAAACTTCAATTGACAAAGATACGAATAATTATGGAAAGGCGCACGAAACGTCTCTCTTTTTTTGTTTTTTTAGCAAAAAGTGGTGAAGAAAAAAGCTATCTGGTATTCCCCAGCAGTCGGTCAATCTCATCGAACTGCTTTCCCATGTTCAGGTTGAGATAGATACGATAGAGTGCCGTTCCCCACTTCTCTTTCTCGTCGGGAGCCAGCTGGCGGTAGCGCTCCATATAGCAGCGGGCTTTCTGGTAGAGGGCCTTCATCTGTTTCTTCTGGCGCAGGGGATGCAGCTGCAGGGCCTTGTTGAGATAGGAAGTGCCTGCATGATAATAAGGTTCGGGCATGGAGTCGTTGCGACTGATGAGGGAGTCGCTCAGGGCAATACACTCGTCGTAAAGGCCGAGGTTGAACAGCACGGTGGACTTGGCGTAGAGATAGAACTGGCTGCTGTCGTTCTGCTCGAGCACGCTGTTCACCAGCTCCAGGGCTTTGTCGTCGTCGCCGCGCCCGGTATAGTAGTCCATCAGGTGGGGGAAGAAATAGGAGCTGGTAGGATTGCGACGGAAGCCCCTGAGGAGGGTTTCGTGGTAGAGGGAGTCATCCTTGAGCTGACGGCGGGCCTCGGCCATGTACTGCAGGGTAGACTCCATCCTGGCGGAGTCGCGGAGGGCCAGTTTGCGGTAGCGCAGCGTGAGCACGGGGTCGCCCATGCGGTAGCCGCTATAGGTAGCCCAGTAGGCAGCCTCGGGCAGACGAGTGTCGGTACTGTCGAGGTGAAGGCTGGAAAAGAGCGGCTGACGGGCACAGTCCATATAGGCCTCGCTGAAGGCATAGGCCTTGCGGAAGTCGGACTTGCGCACGTAATAGGTGCAGCCGAAGAAGAGGTTCGGACGGAACTTGCTGAGCTGCTCGGCATTGTCCTCACGGTATTCGAGGTCTACCCTACCCTTGCGGTCAGGGCGCATGTCGAGCGAATCGAGGGTTTCGGCCACGCTGAAGAGTCGGCGGGTAAGCTCAAAGAACTGAGCCGTGTCCTGCCGCTGCTTCATGTACAGCTTCTCGTTGACCGCCTGATACTGCAGCAGCACCGCCTGATACCAAAGGGCGTAGATGCGCTTGTTATCCCGGTTGGCCGAGTCCTTGAGCAGCGTCGTCATGAGCTTCTCGGCCTGTTCGCCGTTTCTCCCGCTCTTCAAGATAGTCCGTGCCTGACTAAGCTCTTTCTTCTGAGCCATTGTCAGGCACGGTGTTATCATGAGTAAGAGAAGCGTTAAATACTTCAATCTATTCAATGTTCAAGGTTTTCAATCTAATTTAGCATTCGTCCAACTCCTTTCAGAAGTCGAGGAGTCAAGACATTACTGTCCCAGCATCTTCTCCAGCTCGGCAGCCTTCTCGTTGTCGCCGAGTGAGTAGTACATCTGGTAGAGGGCGTAAACCCAGTTCACCTGCTCGTGGTTGGGGTCGAGCTCGCGAACCTTCTCCAGATAGCCCTTGGCCTCGGTGAGGATAGACTTGATCTTGTTGGCGTTCTCGACGGTGAGCTTACCGGTCTTCTTGTCGGCGAGCTTGTCCTTCAGGTCGATGGCCTTAGAGTTCAGGCTGACACCTGCCTGGTAGGCAGCGGCAATGTAGGTGGGGTCGAGCTCGAAGGCCTTCTTGTAGCACTCCACAGCCTCGTCGAACTTACCTGACAGACGGAGTGCCTCGCCCTTATAGGTGTAGCCGAACTTGTCCTCGGGGTTCTTGGCAATCTCTGCCTCAGCCCACTTCAGCAGGTCCTCGTTGTTGCCCGACTGCAGATAGTAGTCGCCAATCCATGCAGAGTAGCGGGTGTCGGCGGGGAACTTGGCGCTGGCATCCTTCAGCATGTCGATATACTCGAGGGTGTCCTGCTTGGTCTTCATGGTCTCTTTCTTTGAGAACACGAGGATCTCGGTAGCATCCTTGGCCTTGGTCTCGTCCTCAGCAGCAATCTTGGCATACTTGATGACATTCTCGTAGTCCTTGCCCTGATAGGCAGCCAGGCTGGCGAAGTAGGCCACCTCTGACTTGTACTGGTCCTGCGTCATGTCGATGCCCGTGAACAGAGGCGACTGGTTACTGTCGACATAGGCGGCAAAGGCCTTGAAGGCACCAGCATAGTTCTTCTGGTTGTACTCATACTGACCGGCGTTGATGCACTGAAGACGACCGTTCTGGTAAATTTTCTGGTTCTCAGCACGGAAGCGAGGCTTCACCTTACCCTTCTCGTTAGGCATATTGTCGAACTCGTCGCACTTCAGGGCAGCATCCAGAGCAGCCACGATAGCAGCGTTCATGGTAGCCTCGTCAACGGGCTCGTTGGTCTGCTTCACCTGGTTCTCAATCTTCTTGGCCTGGATATCAGCGAATTTCTTATACTGGGCTGCAGCAAGGAGGTTCCATGCGGAAGCCTTCTCCTCGTTAGTACCGGCGGTAAGAGCGGGCTGAACAGCCTGGATAGCCTCTTCCACATTTCCTTTGTCCAAGAGTTTCTTGGCGTTCTTGACTACATCCTCCTGTGCGGAAGCGGTCATCGAAACAGCGGCCATCAAGGCCATCATCATTACTTTTCTCATAAGTCTTACAATTATTGGTTAAACATATTTTTTATTCTTCGGGCACGATGTCAACCAGCGGAGCTTCGTTCTCGGCTACGTTGGTGTCGGCAGGGATTTCATCGTCCTGCACCACCTCGGCCTCCTCGACGTCCTCTTCCTGCGAGTGCATGACCTTGCAAACGCTGGCAATGGTGTCGTTCTTCTTGGCAAGGTTGATGAGGCGCACGCCTTGCGTGGCACGACCCATGACGCGAACATCGGCCACCTTCAGGCGGATGAGCACACCGCTCTTGTTGATAATCATGAGGTCGTTCTCGTCGGTTACCACCTTGATGGCTACCAGACGGCCAGTCTTCTCGGTAATGGCCAGCGTCTTCACACCCTTGGCACCACGGGCGGTCTTGCGGTAGTCCTCTACCTCGGAACGCTTGCCGTAGCCGTTCTCAGAAACCACCATGATGGTCTCCGTCTGCGGGTCGTTGACACAAACCATGCCTACCACCTCGTCGTCGCCGCCGTCGGTACGCATACCGATGACACCCGTTGAAACGCGGCCCATAGTGCGCACCTCGTTCTCGTCGAAACGAACGGCACGACCGTTGCGGTTGGCGAGCAGAATCTCGTTGTGGCCGTTGGTAAGACGAACGCCTACCACCTCGTCACCCTCGTTGATGTTGATGGCGCGAACACCGGCTACACGTACATTCTTATATTGGTCGAGACAGGTCTTCTTGATGATACCCTGCTTGGTGGCAAATACCACATAGTGAGACTTTAGGAACTCCTCGTCGCCGAAGTTCTTGATGCGAAGCACGGCATTGATGGCGTCGTCGGGCTCGATGTTGAGCATGTTCTGGATAGCACGGCCCTTCGACGACTTGTCGCCCTCGGGAATCTCGTAGCACTTCTGCCAGTAGCAGCGACCCTTCTTGGTGAAGAAGAGCAGCGTGTTGTGCATCGTGGCGGGATAGATATACTCGGTAAAGTCGTTGTCGCGATGGCGGGCAGCCTTGGCTCCCACACCGCCGCGTCCCTGCTCGTGGAAGTCGGTCAGCGGCGTGCGCTTGATATAGCCCATGTGGCTGATAGTGATCACCACAGGATCATCGGGATAGAAGTCCTCGGCGTTGAACTCGTGGTCGAAGGGGATAATCTCCGTGCGGCGCTCGTCGCCGTACTTCTCCTTCACCTCCAGGAGGTCGTCCTTCATTACCTGCTTGCATCGCTCGGGGTTGTCGAGGATTTCCTGCAAGTCGGCAATGAGCTTCTGCAGGTCGTCGTACTCCTGGTGCAGCTGATCAACGCGCAGACCGGTGAGCTGTGCCAGACGCATGTCGACGATAGCCTTCGACTGCAGTTCATCCAATTCGAAGCGAGCCTCCAAGTTGCGCTGGGCATCGGTAGGAGTCTTGCTGTTTCGGATGATATGCACCACCTCGTCGATATTGTTTACGGCAATGATCAAACCCTCGAGGATGTGGGCACGCTCCTGAGCCTTGCGCAGGTCGTACTTGGTGCGACGGATGGTTACATCGTGACGGTGCTCGACGAAGTACTTGACACACTCCTTCAACGTCAGCAGACGAGGACGTCCCTTTACCAGCGCAATGTTATTCACTGAGAATGAGCTCTGTAGGGCTGTCATCTTAAACAGCTTATTGAGCAGCACGTTGGCATTGCAGTCACGCTTGCAGTCGACCACGATACGCATACCCTGACGACCCGACTCGTCGTTGACGTTGGCCACGCCCTCAATCTTGTGCTGGTTGGCCAAGTCGGCAATATAGGCTACGAGATCGGCCTTGTTCACACCATAGGGAATCTCGGTAACCACAATCTTGTCGTGGGTGTCGCCACTCTCAATCTCGGCCTTGGCACGCATCACAATACGGCCGCGACCAGTCTCGTAGGCATCGCGTACACCCTGCAGACCATAGATATAAGCACCTGTGGGGAAGTCGGGGCCGGGGATATATTGCATCAGTCCGTCGGTATCGATGTCGGGATTGTCAATATAGGCGCAGCAGCCGTCGATGACCTCACCCAGGTTGTGGGTTGGAATATTGGTGGCCATACCCACGGCAATACCGTTACCACCGTTCACCAGCAGGTTGGGCACCTTGGTAGGCATAACGGTAGGCTCCACAAGGGAGTCATCGAAGTTGTTCATCATGTCGACGGTCTCCTTGTCGAGATCGTCCATGATGTGCTCACCCATCTTCGACAGGCGGCACTCGGTATAACGCATGGCAGCAGGAGAGTCGCCGTCAACGGAACCGAAGTTACCCTGACCGTCGACCAATGTGTAGCGCATGTTCCAGTCTTGAGCCATACGCACCAAAGCACCGTAAACGGAAGAGTCTCCATGAGGGTGGTACTTACCCAGCACCTCACCGACTACGCGTGCGCACTTCTTATAAGGTTGCGTGGAAACGTTGTTGATGTTCATCATACCGTAAAGAATACGGCGGTGGACGGGCTTGAAGCCGTCGCGGACATCTGGGAGGGCACGCGCCACAATGACTGACATGGAGTAGTCAATGTAGCTGGACTTCATCTCCTCTTCGATGTTGATTTTGATAATTCTGTCGTTGTCGAATGTCTGATCCATTACTTTTTATTTCGTTGTTTCGTTCTGTCGTTATTTCGTTATGATGTTATTTCGTTATGATGTTATTTCGATATGACGTTGCGTCGTTTTGACGTCGTCTTTTGAAGCAAAAATCGCGTTTAAGGCCATTTTCGAGCCCGCTGTTGCGTTTTTAACCGTGCAAAGGTACGAAGAAAAAATGAAACATCCTATATCTTTTAAACTATTTTATGGGTTTATTTCGGTCTTTGTGGGTATGCCCAAGAAGGTTTCGGGTAATTTTTCTTCCGATTTTGGCACGGTGTTTGCAGGAAAATGTGTATATTTGCAACCCGAATTGCAATGATTCCAGTAATTTTGCAATCAATTATTAGAAAGGTAAAAGGAAAAAGAATGACAAGTCAGTTTTCACCCCGGGTGTCCGAGATATTGGCTTTCTCGCGTGAGGAAGCAGCTCGTCTTGCCAGCCGTTCCGTAGGTCCCGAGCACCTGCTGCTGGGCCTCCTTCGCATGAAGGAAGGTCCCGTTGCCGACGTGTTCAGCCGCATGAACCTGAGCCTGCAGTCGGTAAAGACAGAACTTGAGCAGAAGGTCAGGGAGGACGAGATCGGCAGTCCCATCAGCGCCAGCGACCTGGTGCTCAACGAGAAAGCCAGCAATATCCTGAAACTCGCCGTGCTTGAAGCACGCATACAAAGAATGGAAAAAGTCAGCGAACAACACCTGCTGCTCGCCATCTTGCACGACAAGGTGCAGAATGGAGCCAAGCAGGTATTAGAACTCAATAATATGAAATATGATGATGTAGTCGCCATGCTGCGCGCACCCCAACAGACAGGCGTCAGCGACGGTATAGGTCTCCCCGACGAATACGAAGAAGAGTATGAGGAAACGGGGGCACAAGGCAATAACGACAGCAAGCAAGGCAACAGTACCACTACCGCACAGAAGAAAAAGGAGTCGAAGACTCCCGTGCTTGACAGCTTCGGCACCGACCTGACGCTGGCTGCTGCGGAGGGTAAGCTCGACCCCTGCGTGGGCCGTGAGAAGGAGATACAGCGCATTATCGAAATACTTGGTCGGCGCAAGAAAAACAACCCCATACTGATTGGTGAACCGGGTGTGGGCAAGAGTGCCATCGTGGAAGGTCTTGCTCAGATGATTGCCCAGCGGCACACATCGCCCATGCTCTTCGGCAAGAAGATATACACACTCGACATGACTGCCATCGTGGCAGGCACCAAGTACCGCGGACAGTTTGAAGAGCGTCTGAAGCACCTGATGAAGGAACTGGAGCAGAACAGCGACATCATCGTGTTCATCGACGAGATTCACACCATCATTGGGGCAGGTTCCACACCAGGCTCGATGGATGCCGCAAACATCATGAAACCTGCGCTGGCAAGGGGAACCGTGCAATGTATCGGAGCCACCACTCTCGACGAATACCGTAACTCCATTGAGAAGGACGGAGCCCTGGAGCGCAGATTCCAGAAGGTGCAGGTGGAGCCTACCACCAACGAGGAAACACTCCAGATACTGCACAACATCAAAGACCGTTATGAGTACCACCACCACGTCAGTTATACCGATGATGCGCTGGCTGCCTGTGTCAAATTGACAGACCGCTACGTGACAGACCGCTTCATGCCCGACAAGGCCATCGACGCCCTCGATGAGGTGGGCTCACGCGTACACCTCGGCAATGCACAGATTCCACCCGAGATTACCGAGAAGGAACAGCAGATTGCCGGAGTGAAGGAGCAGAAACAGCTGGCTGTGAAGAACCAGAACTACGAACTGGCAGCCGGATACCGCGACCGCCAGACGCAGCTGGAGAAGGAGCTGGCGGAACTCAACGAGAAATGGCAAAACGGCGACGACAGCGAACGGCAGGTGGTGACCGAGAAGGAGGTGGCCGACGTAGTGTCGATGATGACCGGTGTGCCCGTACAGCGCATGGCTGAGCAGGAAGGCATCAGGCTGAAAGGAATGGCTGTAGAGCTGAAGAACGCGGTCATTGCCCAGGATACGGCCATCGACAAGATGGTGCGCGCCATCCAGCGCAACCGCGTAGGCCTGAAAGACCCCAACCATCCCATCGGCGCCTTTATGTTCCTGGGGCCCACGGGCGTAGGAAAGACCTACCTGGCCAAGAAGCTGGCCGAGTTTATGTTCGGCTCCACGGAGGCGCTGATACGCATCGACATGAGTGAATATACAGAGTCGTTCAACACCTCAAGGCTCATCGGAGCACCTCCGGGCTATGTGGGCTATGAGGAAGGCGGACAGCTAACCGAACGCGTACGCCGTCATCCCTACTCTATCGTTCTGTTGGACGAGATAGAGAAAGCTCATACCAACGTGTTCAACCTGTTGCTGCAGGTTCTCGACGAAGGACGACTGACTGATGGTAACGGCCGACTGGTCGACTTCCGTAACACCGTCATCATACTGACCTCCAATGCGGGCACACGTCAACTCAAGGACTTCGGGCGCGGTATCGGTTTCGGTGCCGCTACAGGCAACGGACTGGCGCTTAACGACAAAGACAAGGAACACGCACGCAGTATTGTGCAGAAGGCGCTCTCCAAGCAGTTCTCGCCCGAGTTCCTGAACCGACTCGACGAGATCATCACCTTCGACCAACTCGACCTGAGCGCCATCAAGCGCATCATCGACATTGAGCTGAAGGGACTCTTCAAGCGCATCGGCGACCTCGGCTACACCATCGAGTTGAGCGACGAGGCCAAGGAATTCGTGGCCACCAAGGGCTATGACGTGCAGTTTGGTGCCCGTCCGCTGAAGCGTGCCATCCAAACCTATATTGAGGATGGCGTCTGCGAGCGTATAGTCAACGGCGAAATAGCACAGGGAACTGTTATCCGCATAACAAAGGCTCCCGATAAAGAGGAACTCGTCTTCGAATAGCGTCATTCTTTATTCAGAGACCATTGGTCCACTACGATGTGGGCATCAAGGGCTCGAATAGTGAGGGAATGACTGCCTTTGTTGAGTATTACCTTCAGTTGGCGAAGGCCCTGTCCACGAAGAACATTCTGTTTCCATTCTTCTGAACGGAAGGGCTCTTTCAGATTGTAGACCGTCGGCTGTTGACGATCGATGCTGACGCTATATCGCAAATCGCCGTTGTCATTTGGCTGCGTGGGGATGAGAGCAGTCTGTAGCGTATATTCTCCATCCTCTTCCACCTCAAATTGATAAGTGAGTGTACCGTCCTTTGGCAGAGCCACAGCATTCATGGAATGTCCCAGCATCTGGATAACCTTCACGCCATCAGAGGCTGATGCATAATCACAAGCATTGATGGAAGTGAAAGGACAATCTTTTTTCTCTGTAATCTTTTCACCTTTCATTTCTGTCTTTCCACTCACTACAGGAGTCAGCGGAGCCCAGAACACAGGTAGATCTCGGGGATGGTCGCACATCAGATTCTTCCATTTTCCGCCAGCCATCTGATTATTGTAATAGTCTGTCAGACGATGGATGCGCTCATAAGCTGCATAGCTGCGGGCAACGGCTTGATGTAGTTCGTCCTGATTCTCAAATATATCACTACGCGTACTACCATTAGCAAACTTACGGGCTCGCTGGGCCTCCAACATTTTCTCGCAATGGGCGGCTGCGGCCTGAACGGGATACTTGATGGCAGCAAAGTAAGCATCAGCGAGATCGGGACGTACAGACTTCCCAATCTTCTCCACTTCATGGCTGAGTGCAGCAAACCGCTCTTCAAACCAATCACATTGCTCTTGTGTCCAGTCGCTGTTGCGAACCTGGGAAAGTCCACGATCGTAGAGTTTCTTATCGACTTCGACCTGATTCCAACCCATGAACTCGGGGCGACGGATGCCACAGAGCTGATAGAACTCGTGCATCACAGGGAAGAGTCGCTTGCCTGCCTCCTCTCCAAACTCCCGACAGAGCCAATACTGATAATGATCATTGAGCGACGAGCCATTCACGCCATCAATGTTCCACGCCATATCGAGGAAAAGCTCGAGATCGTAACCTGCTACCTTCACATCATGGACATTCACAATCCAGAGTTTCCTAACGTTATGGTCGTAGGCCTGGCGCATCTCATTATAGATCAATCCTGGCTGGGTAGTAGTCAACCAGAGATAGTCGTGCGGACGACCCCAATAGGAGAGATGATAGTAGACACCACCTCCACCAATTCGTTTTTGTTCTTCTGTATTCGACAGCCTAGTTATGTAGCCGTAATTGTCATCGCACCACATTAGCGTCACGTAATCAGGCACCTGCAGACCCTTTTCGTAGAGTTGCAGCACCTCTTTATATGGCACAAACACCTGCATCTGCTTCTCGGGGGCACCGATATACTTACGAAGCAGCTCCTGCTGGTCGTCGATGACCTGTTGCAGACCCTCCAGTTTCTCCTGAGTGGTTTTATACCCCTCCATCGACCCGTCGTGAATACCCCGCATACCGATGGTGAACATATTGTCCTTCGACTTCTTGACTTCCTGCAGTCGCTCAATCCAATACTGCTGCACCTGCTCGCGATTAGTCTTATAGTTAAAGGCTCCGCGCTGTTTTACATCCCACTCATCCACATTGTTACGCAACAGCGGTTCGCAATGCGACGTACCTATCACAATACCGCAACTGTCGGCCATCGCCTTCGCCCCTGGAATCTTAAAGAAGGCGGTAGTACCCGGATGCATCGCAGGCCAGATGGCGTTAGCCCGCAGACGCAGTAACAGTTGGAAAATCTTTTTATAAGTCTTTGGCCCGATATGTCCAAAGGGTGCTAGCTCGAAATGTGAATAACTCCAATGGCGCAAACTCCAGTCCTCGTCGTTGAGGAAGATACCGCGATACTCTACACTCGGGCTCTGTTCTGTCTTGAAATTATCGCTCATAACCAAGCGCGTTTTCTTCTCTGGTACCACATCGCCCCACCATATCCAAGGCGATACACCTGCCAGACGGGAGAGCTCGAGCAACCCATAAGCCATACCTCGCCCATTGCTGCCCTCAATGATGATTTGTCCACCTTTTATATAAATGCGGAAGCCATCGACAGGTAGGTTTGCTGTTTGTGTCAATTTGATGACAGCCTTGCTGGAAGAAATAGGCACCATTCCCGTCACTTGCTGCATATCATCCTTCCACATCTCAAGGGCAATCTTCACTATGGGCTCCACCTTCTTGGGTATTTGATAGCTAATCGGATGCTGCCCGTCAAACCATACCACCTCGGCAAAGGAAGTGAGAGGTAATAATGTAAATAGTAGAAGTAAAACTCGTTTCATTGCTTGATATCGTTATATTTTAATAAATAGGTGTCGTATTGAGTCTCAAAAGGATGAAAAGAAGCTGGGACTGTTTGTGGATTCACAAACAGGTCCTTGATTGTCTGCTGCATATCATGGGCATCGATATAATAGAGGCAGAACTCCCCCTTGATCATTGTCTGCTTGATTACATAAAAGGGCTGCTGCCAATACTGCTCCAGCAGATAGTAGACGATGGCGTCGAAGCCCCAACGATCTCCCAAATCCTTACGACCCACAGTGGGAGCAAAAGGTTTGAACTCTCCCGTTGCTTCAAGAAAGTCCCCGCTACCGTAGTTCCATTTGCAATAGTTATAATGTATATATTTCGGCAATTCTGCCATCGGTACCCGTCCGTCAGCATTACTCTGCCCCGCAATCAATATCACAGGTATTTGATTGATACCATGAAATGCATTCGCAACATTCGACTGACCACCTATGACAGACAGGATAAAAGGAATAACCCACAAAAAACTTTGTTTCATCTGATTAGTAGTTTGTTTATGGTGCAAAGGTAAGCGATATTATTGAAACTCGACTATACTTTTTTGATATTCCTACCTTGTTTTCTGACTTGGTAAACCGATTACAGTTTACCCGGACTAAACTCGGAGTTTACCCGGACTAAAGCATGAGTTTACCCGGACTAAACTTAGGGAGATATTACAGCATCATCTAGCTGTTTCTGAATTCCATGGGCGTCATGCCGAAGTGGTCCTTTACATATTTACCAAAAAACGAAGGGTTGGGGAAGCCCAATTGGTCGCAAATCTGCTTAATGCTCAGGTCGGTCTGCTTCAGATAATAGCGGATGTCTTCCAATACATGTTCCGTAATCCACTCGTTGGCGGTCTTGCCAGAGTTCTTCTTGCAGACAGCGGTGAGGTATTTGGACGAGATACAGAGTTCGCTGGCGTAACTTTCTACCGTATGACGCTTTATTTCACTGTAATGCAGTAAGTCAAGGAATCGCTGGAAATGGTTGTCGGATGTCTTAACGTGATGTTCAGTAGTCAAAGATAACTTCTGTTTCATAGCACCACAGAGAGCAAGGATTGCCGAACGTAGCAGCGACTGGATAACATCGGTATGCAGAGGATTGTCCATACCCTTGGCAATGGTTAGTGTCAGCATGTCGTAGAAATGGGTGTAGAAAAGTATTTCGTCTTCGTCCATTGTTACCACGTGGTTACGATGGATGTACATCATGTCGTTCCAGATGTTCATTTTCTCGCGCAGGAAACTTTGTAGGATGCGGTTAGTGAGGAACATAGCCTTCAGGTTGAAATCAGGACTGACCATTACATCTGTTACTGTAATATTCTCAGGCACGATGGCCACCTGGTTTTTATGCAGTTCCATCTGTATGCCATTTATCTTGGCCTGCACTTTACCGTCGGTACAGATAACAACAGCATTCATCGACACATAGGCGGTATTGACCTCTGTGAATTGCTGGATACTGTCAACGACCACAATATCTTCGTCGGAATAACCAATTTGGACGTCCTCGTTGTTAGCTAATGAGTGAATTGTAATCTCTTCATGCTGTTTCATGTTGCAAAATTACACATAATTCCTCATATTTCATGTTTTATTTGACATCATTTATGTTTATTTTGGAATCTTCATGTGGAATTGATAAAGAATGAGGTGAAATCAGACGTTGGTAATAGTCTATTTTGGATTAATTTTGCAGCTATAATAAGACGTTTAGTTATGAATAAGGTATTTTTGATGCTGCTATCAGTCGTATTACTGGGCAGTTGTGGAGAAAAGAAAGGTCAAAACGTGAAGGCTCCGACGAGAGTGAAAACGCAGGTGGTATCGCCTGGTATGATGGACAATGCCCAGACGTATGTAGGTATTGTAGAAGAACACGAGGCAACTGCGGTTAGCTTTACTGGCATGGGCGTGGTGAAACGCTTGCTGGTGAATGAAGGGCAAACCGTCGCTCGCGGACAGCTGATTGCCGAGATGGACGACACCCAGGCGCGTAACTTGCTGAGTGGTGCCGAGGCACAGATGGCTCAGGCCAACGATGCGTTGGCGCGCTACAAGATGTTGCACGACGCAGGATCGCTGCCCGAGGTGCAATGGGTGGAGATACAGAGCAAGGTGGCACAGGCGAAGTCGCAACTGGAGGTAGCGAAGAAGAACCTCGCCGACTGTCGGCTGGTGGCTCCCGTGAGCGGCATTGTAGGCAAACGGCTAGTTGGTGCAGGCGAGACGGCATTGCCTTCGCAGGCGGTTGTAAGTATCCTTGACATCTCAACAGTAAAGGTGAAAGTGGCTATTCCTGAAGCAGAGATAGGTGGAATCAATGCCAATACGCCAACGAGTATTTCGGTAGAAGCCATCAATGGCAGTTATCAAGGAGGACGAATAGAGAAAGGCGTGCAGGCTGATGCACTCACGCATACATACGATATAAGAATTAATGTGGCTAACGGCGATCGAAAACTGCTGCCTGGCATGGTGGCCAGTGTCCGTTTTATCTCTGATGGATCACAAGCCGTTGGCAGCAAGATGATTCCTGTGACGGCAGTACAGAAGAAGTCCGATGGCAGTCTGTTTGTTTGGACAGTGGGCAAGGATAGCACGGCACATCGCACAACGGTTACTATCGGTCAGACACAAGGCAATTATGTAAGCGTCATCGATGGCTTGAGCATTGGCGACCGTATTGCTACAGAGGGTTATCAGAAACTGAGCGAAGGAACTAAGGTGGTTTTCTAACCCCTTGTCGACATCTCGAAATAACGTTATAACGAAATAACGAAGAATAATGACACAAATAAACTGGCTCCGATGGCCTTTGGAGCATTACTCGATATCATTGCTCATCGTCGGCATATTGTTTGTGATGGGCATCTACGGCATGTATATCATGCCTAAGGACGAATTCCCCCATGCCACCATCCGTCAGGGTGTGGTAGTGGCTGTATATCCTGGTGCCACCAGCGAGGAGGTGGAGCAGCAAGTGGCTCGTCCGCTGGAGCGTTACCTCTTTACTTTTGGCGAGGTAAACCGTGTGAAGACCACTACGCAGAGTCAGAACGGCATGTGCATCGTGATGGTGAAACTGAACGATGACGTGAACAATAAAGATGAGGTGTGGAGCAAAATCAAACACGGACTGAATGGTTTTAAGGCGCAATTGCCAAGCGGTGTGCTGGCCATCGTGGTGAACGACGACTTTGGCAACACCTCGGCGCTGCTCATCGCCATCGAGAGCGACCAGCGCAGCTATCGTGAACTGAAACAATATAGCGACGACCTGAGCGACCGACTACGTCGCATACCTTCGGTAGCGAATGTAAAGCTGTTTGGCGAACAAAAGGAGCAGATATCGCTCTACATCGACCGTCAGCGCCTGCAGGCATACGGCATTGGTCAGCAGATGCTCTTTTCGCGCTTACAGGCTCAGGGCATCACCACCATGAGTGGCTCCATCAGCGACGACGACCAGCAGATACCCATCCACGTTGAGGCTCAGGAGAACAGCGAGGAGGAAATTGCTAACCAGATTATCTTCTCTGACCCTACAACGGGCAAGGTGGCACGTGTTCGCGATGTGGCCCGTGTGGTGCGGGAATACGAACCGATGTCGAGTCGTATCGAGCAGGACGGGCATCCTTGTTTGCTGCTGTCGATGGAGATGACGCCTGGCAATAACGTGGTGCAGTACGGACAGCAGGTGGAGCAAGTGCTCAGCAGTTTTGCTGCTGAGGAACTCCCCGAGGACGTAAAGGTTACCCGCATTGCCGATAAGCCCAAAGTGGTGGCTAAGAGTGTGAGTGACTTCCTACGCGACCTTTTGATATCGATGCTGATTATTATTTTGGTGATGATGGTGTTGTTCCCCATCCGCTCGGCTATCGTGGCGGCTATCACCATCCCTTTGAGCACTTTCGTCAGCGTGGCAATCATGTACATGATGGGCATCGAACTGAACATCGTGACGTTGGCAGCACTCATTGTGGTGTTGGGAATGATTGTTGACAACTCCATCGTGGTTATCGACGGCTATCTGGAGTATTTGGGTAAAGGTTTTAAGCCTTTCGATGCCGCCATTGAGTCGGCGCGCCAATACTTCATGCCCATGCTGCTGGCCACCATCTGTATCTGTGCCATCTTCTATCCGTTCTTGATAACGATGAAGGGTACGTTCCACGATTGTCTGGAGGACTTCCCTGTTACCATTACCATCAACCTCATGGTGTCGCTGGTGCTGGCGGTAACAGTCATTCCGTACTTGGAGACAAAGCTCATCAAGAGACCCACCCCCCAGCCCCTCCCTGTAGGGAGGGGAGTGGTTACCTCTTCTGCTGATAATACTGATGACAAAACTATCTACTCCCCTCCCTCACAGGGAGGGGCCGGGGGTGGGTCTACTATTACCAAATGGGTGCAGCGCACATACGATAAGGTGCTCGATTGGACCTTTGCTCATCCTTGGCTCACGATCTATGGAGGCATTGGCGTGATTTTGCTCTCGACGCTTATTGCTCCCACGCTGAAGATTCGCCTGTTCCCATTTGCCGATCGCGACCAGTTTGCCGTAGAGATATTCCTGCCCGACGGCAAGGGACTGGCCGAGACACGTATGGTGACGGATTCTGTTCGCCACGTCCTCGAAAAAGATGAACGCATTACCAGCATTACAGGTTTCATTGGTTGTTCTTCACCACGGTTCATGGATGCCTATGCCCCTCAGATGGCTGGCAACAACTATGCGCAGTTTATCGTGAATACTAAGAGCGACAAAGCAACGATTGACCTCTTGGCTAAGTATCAGCCTCAGTTGAGCGAGGCGTTCCCCAATGCCTACGTAAAGTTCAAGCGTTTGGACTATCTGGAAGTTTCCGAACTGGAGTATCGCTTCTATGGCGATAACCTCGACTCGCTGCATGTAGTAGCCGAACGGCTGATGGAGCGCATGCGAAAGATGCCTGAGTTGGAGTGGGTACATACAGACTATTTCCAGCCCTACCCCATCATCAACGTCGAACTCGATCCTGTAACGTCGGCACAGTTGGGTATTACGCGTACCACCGCCCAATTAGCATTGAGTGCCACATCTTCCGACCTGCGTGTGGGACAGATTTGGGAGGATAACTATGAGCTACCCATCGTGGTGAAGGACGACACTGATATGACCTTCTCTGATATTGCGAACTTGGGCATTGCATCGCCCGCATCAATGGTGTCGGGAGGGGTGAAAAGCACTAATTCCACCGTTCCATTGCGTCAGATAGCCAAGGTGCAGCCCAAGTGGAGCGAGAGTCGCATTATGCATCGCGGTGGCGAACGCTGTATTACGGTGACGGCCCAATTTGTTCAAGGCGTCTATACCGCTCCTATTGAAAAAAAGATTGCCCGCGTGATGCAGGAGGAGATCGAACTACCGCAGGGCGTTCGTACTGAGGTGGGCGGCGAGATAGAATACGGCGACGAGGCCCTGCCACAAATCTTTGGGGGCATCGCCATTGCAGAGGTCATTGTGTTCTTCTTCCTGCTGTTCAACTTCAAGAGATATGGTATCACCACCATCTGCATGGTGGCCTTGGGACTGATGACGCCTGGTGCGCTGATTGGCCTCGGACTGATGAATCGTGCCCTCGGCCTCACCTCTATCTTCGGACTCATCACGCTGATGGGAATGATTATGCGTAACGAGATACTGATTTTTGAGCATGCCAACGACCTGATAAAGAAAGGTGTACCCGTGAAGCAGGCTGCCTACGAAGCTGGTAAGCGCCGCATGGTGCCCATCTTCCTCACTACGGCTACTACTGCCGTTGGTGTGGTGCCGATGATTATCGCCCAGTCGTCATTCTGGATGCCTGTGGGTGTTACCATCTTCGCTGGAGGTATCGGCTCGCTCATCATGGTAGTCACCATGCTGCCAGTTATTTATTGGAAAATATCAGCCCACCCCAAACCCCTCCCCAAGGGAGGGGCCAAAGATAGTCCAAACCTGAAACAAACAATGAAGATACTATTCTTTTTATTTGCTCTTTTGCCGACATTATCATTGGCACAAGTAACCAATCCCCCCTCCCTTGGGGAGAGGAAGGGGGTGGGCCTCACCCTAGAGCAGCTCAAGGATTCTGCCCTCCACAACAACATCGCCATCCGCAATGCGCGACACAACATCGAGACCGCCCAGCAGCAGCGCAAGGAGGCATTTACCAAGTATTTTCCTAACGTGAACGGTACAGGCCTATGGTTTAATGCCAACAAAGGCATGGCTCAGACCACTATCAATCCATCAGAGATGATTTCCCCTGAGTTGGGGGCCAGCCTTGCACAGATGCTGCCTGCCGAGGCACTTGCTGCCTTGGCTAACCCCATCAGCATCTCGATGATGAAGAACGGTACCATCGGCTCGCTGATAGCTGTGCAGCCCATATTTGCTGGCGGTCAGATTATCAATGGTAATAAACTCGCCAAAGTGGGCGAAGATGTAAGTCGCCTGCAGTTACTGCTGTCAGAGAACGAGGTGGAAAAGACAGCCGAACAGTACTTCTGGCAGTTGGCCTCGCTGCAGGAGAAGATGAAGACCATCGAGGCTGTCGACACCCTACTGCGTGATATATTTAAAGATGTGGATGTGGCTGTTCGCGCAGGTTTGGCCATGCGCAACGACCTGTTGCAGGTACAACTGCGCCAGAATGATATCGAGAGTCAGCGCCTGAAACTGCAGAACGGCATATCTATTGTCCGCCTGTTGTTGTCGCAATACTGCGGCCTGCGCGATACTTCGTTTGTCATCACTTACCAGTCCGACGCCCCATCGGCACTTCTCTCCCGTCAAGACCACGACCAAGCGCTTTTGGGAACCGCTGAATATCAGTTATTAGGAAAACAGGTCGAGGCCGCCAATCTGCAGAAGAAGCTGGCCGTTGGTCAGAACCTGCCTTCCGTTGCCGTGGGTGCAGGCTACAACTATCATAATCTGCTGGAAAGCAATCATACTTTCGGCATGGTGTTCGCTTCCGTCAGCGTACCCATCTCCGACTGGTGGGGCGGCTCTCACGCCATCAAGCGCCGCAAGATAGAACATCAGCAGGCACAGGAGCAACTGGCCGATAATGCCGAAATGCTGAAGATTCGCATGCAGAACGCCTGGAACGGTGTTCAGGAAGCCTACCAGCAACTCCAGCTTGCCAAACGCAGTATTGAACAGGCCGAGGAGAACCTCCGTCTGAACCGCGACTACTATCGTGCTGGTACCTCGAGGATGAGCGACTTGCTTGAAGCTCAGCTGCTCTACCAGCAATCGCTAGACAAACATATTGATGCCTTTGCCGACTATCAGAACAAACTATTGGAATACAGACAAAACATAGGACAGTAAGCTACAACGGCATTACTTTCTGACGATGACGCTGCCACTGGCCTGATGAGTAGCCAGTATCAGTACCTCCGCAATCTGTACGTGCTCAGGGGCGTTGGCGGCAAAGACGGCTACGTCAGCAATATCGTCGCCTGTCAGGGGTTTGATGCCTTTATAGACGGTGGCGGCACGGTCGTTGTCTCCGTGGAAACGGATGTTGCTGAAGTTGGTCTCTACAAGTCCTGGCTTCAGATTCGTCACGCGAACGGCGGTATTAGCGACATCTATACGCAGACCATCGGAAAGTGCTTTCACAGCGGCTTTTGTGGCACAATAAACGTTGCCGCCGGCATAGGCAGCATCGCCAGCTACAGAGCCAACGTTGATAATGTGTCCACGATTGCGCTCCACCATACCGGGCACGACGAGACGCGTCATCGTGAGCAGGCCCTTGATGTTCGTGTCGATCATCGTTTCCCAATCATCCATAGAGCCCTCATACTCAGGCTCCAGTCCGAGCGCCAGTCCGGCGTTGTTCACAAGCACATCAATCTCCCGCCATTCAGCCGGCAATTCTTGGATATACTTCGCCGCCTTCTCGCGGTCTCTCACATCGAATGTCAGTGTCAACACGTTCAAACCTTTGCCCGTCAACTCCTTCCTGATTTCATTCAGACGGTGTTCGTTTCTTCCCGTCAGAATCAGTCTGTCGCCATTCTCAGCGAACTTACGTGCACAGGCGAGTCCTATCCCGCTTGTAGCACCTGTTATCAATACAACTTTGTTCATATCTTTTAATAATGAATTTTGACGCTGCAAATATACGAAAAGTTACGGACAACACAAAATATTTGGGATGATCTGCATCAAATAGTGACGAATGGTAGCGGAGCACAGCGTTAAACTTTGTAGATTTTCCTGCCGATTGTCAACAATCCGTGGAATTATTCGTATCTTTGTGCCAACATTTGAGACTAATGAGGATTGAATCTATGAAAAAGGTATTATTGATTAACGGTAGCCCCAGAGTGAACGGCAACACTTTCACAGCTTTGAGCGAGGTGGCTAAGACACTGAACGAAGAAGGTGTTGAGACCGAGATTATCAGCATCGGTAAGCAGGCCGTACAAGGTTGTATTGCCTGTGGCATGTGTGGAAGAAACGGTGCGCGGTGTACGTTCCGCGATGACTTGTACTACAGGGTATGGAGGGCCGTGAAGGATGGTATCGACGGCCTGATCATCGGCTCTCCCGTGTATTACGGCGGCCCGAACGGCTCGCTGTGTGCATTGCTCGACCGCGTGTTCTACTCGCTTGGCAACGAGTTGCGCTTCAAGCCCGGTGCTAGCGTGGTGGTGTGCCGCAGGGGTGGCGCTTCGGCAGCCTTTGACCGTCTAAACAAGTACTTCACGATACTGAACATGCCCGTTGTCAGTTCGCAATACTGGAACATGGCGTACGGCCAAACGCCTGGGCAGGTTGCTCAGGACGAAGAGGGCATGCAGACCATGCGGACACTCGGTCGCAACATGGCCTGGATGATTCGCAAGCTGAACGTCAGCGAGGAGGGGCATCCGGAACTGGAGCGTCCGCTGAGAACCAGTTTTATCAGATAAAGCAGATTACTCATCCCCGTAGTAATGCTCAATTCTATGAAATAGGTTTTTAGAGTCTGCTCTTTTCTTCGTTACCGGCACCCGTTCCCTTGTATTTCGAATTGCTGACGTTGAAGTTGTAGCTGAGAGTGATGCCCACACACTGCTCATAGGCGTAGTAATCCTGAGCAGTCTGGCCAATGGCATAGTAAGTGGTGTTCTTGGTCGTTGAGGTGCGGAAGATGTCGTTAGCATACAGAGTACACGAGAGACGGCCCTTGAAGAAAGACTTCTGCACACTGGCATTTACCTCAAAGTAGCTGCCGCGATACATAAATCCCCAGTGGTTGCTGCCTGTATAGCGGACTTGCAGGAATGCTTTCGTGGTGGGATTGATGACAAACCAGTTCTTCAGGTCGAAGGAGAATTCGGGTTTGTTCAGTTTCTTCGGCGCACCGTATGACTCAGCATCGAACATCTGCTGATAGTAGTGCAGCGTGAGGTTGGGCTGCCAGAAGCCGAATTTTGGCGAGGCGACGAGTGTGGCATAGACGCGATCCTGATGGTCGAAGTTGACAGGCTGGAAGATAGCAATCTCCTTCTCCTCATCATACACTCTGCCAATATGGGTGAAAAGATCGTTCTCGCGGGTAAAGCCTGTGACAAAAGTCAGCCACGAACAGGTCAGATGAAGATCGACACTCTGGCGCACCGATGGGCGCAATAACGGATTGCCGCCTTCATAGAACATACGACTGTCGTAGACGATCATCGATTCCAGCATGCGGTAGGGCGGACGGGTGATACGCTTGCTATAGTTCAGCTGTGCGCTCCACTTGTCCTTCTGCCAAGCTACCGACAGGTTGGGGAACCAGTCGTTATAGGTCCGGCTGGGCTCTTGCTGCCATGCGCCAAACGAATAGTAGTCCGCTTTTACGTGTTCAAAGCGAAGGCCAGCATTCAGGCGCCACTGGCTTAACTGTAATTCGTATTCCGCAAAACCGGCTATGTTCTTCTCTTTCATCTCGTTGTCAGCCTTTGGTATGATGCCTTCCTGATTGACATTCCTGCCTTCACTTTGTGTAGAGGTAGCCTCCGATCCTCCACTCAGCATGCCTTTCCAGACGGGATAAGCCAGCACCAGTTTTCCTGCCACCATCCTGCGGTTATCATTGTTGAGGGTAGTGATGGTACGATCGCTAAGTTCCTTACTGAACTCCAGCTGGTTGAGATGGCTCTCCGTTTTGCGCTGCAACATCGTAGCGTTTAGGTCGATGTCCAGTTTCCCCACCTTTCCAACGTAGTATGTGTTCAGTTCCCACACAGGTTTATCGAGCTCGTCGATATCTGTTTTCAGAACGACGTCACCATAGAAGGCTCTGTTCTTGAGATAGTTCTGCTTCATCTCTGACTTATAATTGTCATAGAGTATATGCTGCGAAGAGAAGCTCAGACCGATGGAATGATCGGTATTGAAGTCATAACTCACCCCTGTCTGATACGCCAACTGCGTCCAACTGCTCCTGCCAGGCAAAGTAGCATGAACATCGAACAGGTCTTTTTTGATATGCAGTTCCTGATCGATCGTCTGGTCGTTGCTGAAGTGCCCGTTGTCGAGCGCTACATTAGCAGAGACCTCCAATCCGCCCGTACGATATTTTACGGTCAGGTCGTCATAGTTGCTCCATTTGTTATTCTTCCACGTCCGACTGGTAGCCATCAGACTGAACCCGTCGCCTTGCGTCTTCAGTGTCCTGATGCGGATGACGGCATTCACCTCAGCGTTATACTGGGCTCCAGGAGCAATAATAATATCTACACTTTTGATGTCAACCGACTTGAGTTGTTTCAACTCGATGGCATCATGTACCTTTTTATTATTGATATAGATTTCGGGCTCTCCTTTGGCCAACACATTAAACTTGCCGTCGCTACCCTGCTGAATCATTGGTAACATCGCAAGCAGATCGTTGGCGGTACCGATGTCGTGCAGGATAGAGTGCTGTATATCCACCGTCATGCCGCCCTGAGCCGCTTTGTATTGCGGAATCTCACCTTTCACTTCTACGCCTTTCACCATATAGGTCTCGGGCAGGAGAGTAATCGTGCCAATGTTGCCCACGCCGATGTTCCGCTCTACGGTCTTATAACCAACAAACGACACCTTCACCATCATCTGTTGTCGGGCCTTGCAGGGAATCACGAAGTCGCCATTCTCGTTGCTCACTCCCCCATTGATATAACCATCGCCATACAATGAGATATTAGCAAACTCAATGGGGTTACCACTTTCATCAACCACTCGCCCGATGACCTTTGTGTCTTCCTTTTGGGTACATTCTATATAGATATCCTGACTGTCGAAGGTCAGGTGCATAGGGTAGAATCCGCAAACCTGGCGCACGGCATCTCTCACAGAAACATTCTCCAAACGGGTGGTCACGGTAAAGTCCTCCAGTTCGTCGAAGATAAAGTTCAGCTTATAATTATCCTGGGCATTATCAATCCAGATCAGGGCTTCGCTGAGCGATACATTCTGGAAGTCGTGCGATAACTGTTGTGCCTTTGCACACATGGCAACAAGACAAAATATGAGTATATAGATTCTTTTCATGGTGTCGGCTTTATTGAATGGTGATGGTTTCTTCGTTGAGTGTCAGATGCACTTTCTCGAAGTGGTTGATCTTGTCGATAATCTCCTGAAGGGTGTCGTCGGCCTCCCACTGCAGATAGAAGCGGATGGTGCGGGCGGACTTGTTCTTAAACTCCACCTTCACGCCGTAGCCATCGGCCACATACTGCATGATCTGATGAAGTTCCACATTATTAAAGATGACGGGGGCCTTCTTCGTGGGAGTCATCTCCACACCGTATGTCTTCTCCATCTTCTTGACGTCAGGCTTACGCTCCGTCATGGCCACTTTGGGCTTATCCTCCATCATGATGAAATGGCTGATGGCTGCGTAAGCGATGCCCGACAGCATCAGCACACCCACGAATATTGCAGCCACTCGCTGCCAACGTCGCGTAACCACACCCCTCCCCTTGAGTGGCGGGGTTAGGGACGGGGTCTGTCTTTCAAAACTCTCCCATGCCTCGTTAGCATTAGGCACAGGGATATCAACCCCATTAAGCATCTGGTCGAGTTGCTCGTCTGTGTATTTCTCAGGGTGCAGCAGCATCCTGATCTGTTCTTCTTTCTTCATGCTTCTCTGGTTTTAAAAGTTGAACGTAGTTTCCTCAACCCCTGCACAATGTGCTTGTTCACTGCCGAGAGACTGATGCCCAGCGAGTTGGATATCTCCTTGTACGACTGATCCTCATTGAAGTGCATCTTGATGATGCGACTGGTCTGAGGGGTAAGCCTTTCATCGACGTAGCGGTTTACGGCATCAACAATCTCTTCATCGTACGCCTCGCTGTCTATGGCCGTTGGCGTCAGGAATCTGATGACTTCCTGATGCGTCTGACGTTGTGCAATGATGTTGAGGCAGCGATTACGGACGCATGTCAAGAGGAACGTTCGCTGAGACTCTTCTTTGATGGGAACGGTACCATCCCAAAGCTTAGCGAAGATGTCTTGCACAACATCCTTCGCCTCGTCTTCGTCGCCCAGCAGTATGTAGGCTGCTTTGTACATCCTGCCGTACTCCGAAAGGAAGAGTTCCTTGAATTGTTGCTCTTTTGCGTGCATCTTTTCGTCGCTGTTTTTACTATATATACAGACGAGCTTGAGTAATCATTACCCCTTGAAGCATTTTTTTTACTTATTTATTTCCATCATATCGTATTGATTATCTTTTGTAGTTCTTCCAGGAACCGGGCGGCGTGCTTGCCGTCCATCTGGGCATGATGAAACTGGAAAGAGATGGGCAGCATTGTTTTCAGCCAGCCCTTGCGGTAACGGCCCCAGGCCAGGAAGGGATTAGTAAAGCCGCTATATTGGTTGACGATGCAGTCGAGCTCCGTGCCCGTAACTGCCGAGGTGCCGACAATGACGGCTTCATCGTCCAAGATGTCCTGACACGTCTGGCTGATGGTCTCCGTCAGATGCATGTAGTTGGCATTAAACGCCTCCAGGTCGTCGGTGACGGCCACGTCGCAGAAGCTGAGTCCGCCTTTGACGTTGTCAGTTATCACGTTGATGGCCATGCGGTCGTATCGGTACAGCTTTCCGTCCTTAGGCAGCATGTAGAATTCTTCAATCGTCGATGCTGCACGGCCAATGCACCAGCACAGCAGCATATTGAACTTCATGCCGCGCTTCCGACTCAACTTCCGCAGCCGTGTCACGTCGAAGGTTTTCGTGAACGTCACCATCGGCATTGGCGACTTCGTCCACAGCTCGAAGGCAATGGCCCGGCTGGTGTCCTTGGGATTGATTTCCTGTTTCATCTTAATACATTTAGATCCACGTCAGTTTTCTCCACAGACCTTCTAACGGTCCGCGAGGATGACTATTAAACCAATATCGGGCAAAAATATATTGACAGATGACCATTCCGCAACCAACCATTACAGCGTAGGTGACGCCTAAAAGACGGTAACAGGCCAAGCCGTAGCCACAGAAGATGGCGCAGCCGATGATGGACTGCAACAGATAGTTGGTAAGACTCATACGACCGAAGATGCACAGATGATGGAGCACCCGACGGACGCCCTCGAAGGCATACCAGGCAGAGACCACAGCCGAGACAATCATCAGCAGGATGATGAGGTTGTAGATGGGCTTAAGCCATGATTCCAGTGAACCAAAGTCCACAAAACTCAGGGCGGTGACGATGACGGCCGAGGTGATGAGGATGCTATGCCATATCTTCAGATGTCTGCCCTCATCGTAAAATAATCTCTGCCGTCCCAACTGCATACCGAGGATGAACAAACAGAGCAACTGCGTCAGTCGTCCGCTAAAGACATTGAAGCGCAGATTCACTTCAAAACCATATCGCAGGTTGGTGAGGGTGTTTTCCCAGAATGTACCATGCTCATGAGCAGCGTTAATCTTGCCATACACTTCCCATAAAGTGCTATGGTCGATGGTGGTGCCTGTCAGCAGACAGAAGAGTTCCACAGGCTGGATGGCTAATAAGGCGATAATGCCCCACACCCATTTCGACGGCAGGTAGCTGATAGGGATGAGCAGCAGGCCGTAGCACGCGTAGAGCATCAGGATGTCGCCATCATAGAAAGTCACGTTGATGATGCCGAACATGAACAGCAGGCACATGCGCCAGGCAAAACGGCCCGAGAAGCATTTGCCTTTCTGCTGCTGGTTGTCGTTCATGATGAAGAAACTCAGTCCGAATAGCATGGCGAAGATGCCGTACATCTTGCCCGACAGCAGCCAGGCCAGCACGTCGGCAACCGTCTGGTCGCAGGCCAGCTGATGGACTATCGGCTCCTCAGTGAAGATGTTGAAGTGCTCCACGGAGTGATACAAAATGATGCCGGCCACGGCGATACCTCTCAAGGCATCGGCCACATCGATTCGGGTGTTAGGTAGGTTACGGGTTTTATACATCATTCATTAGTTTTTATGCTGCAAGGACGGTGCAAGCCGAGTGCAATAAAACTCGCTCTAATTCTTGCTTAGGCAAGCGTCTCCTTCGTCGCCGAGCGGCCGAGGCGCAGCCCGTTCTCGCAAACTTGTTTGCAAATTTACAAATAATTGCTGAAACAGCCAAATTTCCGGGATATTCTGCACGAATTTGTGACAAATGGCACGATGAAGCAAGTATACATTGTTCATCGTTTTGAAAAGCGTTTCAATTTGAGTATAGGCGCACATTCGTTTGCGTATAGGCACACTATCATTTGCGTATAGGCGAACATGAATAAGGTGCCGTCTCTCTCCCTGTTACCCTTAGGCTTTTCCACTGCTAGCCGTAATGCTTCCCCTCTGAAGAGCCTAATATCCGACAAAAAGCGGTTACGGTTACAACTGTAACCGTAACCGATTCCCTTTTATCCCCGGCCAGTAGCACCATGCAATAATGGCGGGAACGAGGGATGAGAAGAATTGCAGCCAGGTGAAGTCATAGATACAGTTAATGCCTCCAGCCAGCGCACGAAGGCTGTAGAGCACGACGATGGTGATGATGGCCGTGCGCGTCAGGGGCAAACGACGGATGTCGCCTGAAGCGAACAGACAGCAGATGTGGCCAATGGCGATGATAAAGTGGAGCACTGCTCCGAGTCTTAATCTTTTCATAGCGATTAGAATTCATTATAGCAGTTCTATTGCTTTACGGCACCTCTGTTTGTCTTTCTCAGTCAGTTCCGGATGCATGACTGTGCCGCCGCGCTCAATGGTCTTCACGATTTTGAAACCAGAATAGCGGGCGATTTCACGCATGGCACGGATGGCACCGCGCGACTGCTTGAACAGGATGTTCCAAGGCCAGGGCGTGGTGCAGGTGCTGACGAGGATACACTTCTTGCCTTTCATCAGCGGCTCAGGAAAGCGGTCCGTATCGCGCATCATGCCATAGACCTGACGGTCGAACATCAGCTTCATCTGTCCAGGGATATTGCCCCAATAGCAGGGCGCCCCCAAGATGATGGCATCAGCCTGCTGCATCATCTTCAGCACCCGCTGCGAATCATCTTCTGCGAGTACGCATTTCTCTTTCTTTCGGCAGGCCATACAGCCTGTGCAAGGCTTCACAGTCAGGTCGTTGGTATAGATCATTTCCACTGTGTCGCCTCTCTTCTCCGCCTCTTCTCGCATGATGCTGAGCATCTGCGAAATCAGTCCCATCTTTCGCGGACTTCCGTTTATTATCAGTATGTTCATTACCTTTACTACAATTGTTGTCCTAACCTGAACGCCTCGTTCAAGGCATTGGTGTTTTTGATGTCGCCTTTATCCTTGACGCCACGAACCAACACACGACCGGCATCCTCCAATTGGAAGAAGTTCAGGCAGAGCTGGTATTGCGCGAGGATGCTGTCGAAGAGCTCGGTAAGTGTGGCAGCACCTACAAGCAGGAGCGCCATCTTCTTGATGTGGAACGTATCCCTGATAGGATTATGGCAGCGATCTATGACGGCCTTCAGCTGTGCACTCAGTCCGTAGAAGTACACAGGCGAGGCTATCACGAGCATGTCAGCATGAGCCATCTTCTCGTAGATCATCGCCATATCGTCCTTCTGAGCACAAGTATTGTCTTTGCTCATAAAGCAGGCATTACAACCCAAGCAGGAATAGACCTTATAATCGCGAACAGACACGACTTGCACATGGTGCTTTTGCGAGGCTCCTTTGACGAATGCCTCCACCAATAATTCCGTATTGCCGCCCTTCCGAGGGCTTCCTGAAAGAATCAGTATATTCATATTAGTTTCTTCACCTCACAACCTTTGCTTTCGTAATAGGCGAGCATCTCGGGCAGTTTCTTCAGGTCGTAGCTGGTGATACAGTCGGAGAGGACGTGCACCGTGTATCCTGCTTTAGTCATGTTGAAACACGTCGATTTCACGCAGGCCGTAGCGTCTGCACCAGCCACGTAGAACTCATTGATGCCGTTTGCCGCAATAAATGCAGAAAAAGCCTCACTGGTAAGGGCATTGTTTTTCGTCTTCACGAAGATATTGTCAGACACGACCTTCATTTCAGGCACCAATTCCTCGCCCTTCGTTCCAGGCTTGAACGTTCGCGTAGCAGCGGTGATGTTATTATGCTTGATGTAAACCACATGCATCCCCTCGTCCACAGCCCATTCGATAGCGGCATTGATGTTGCCGATGATGTCCCGTTCGTGTTTGGTGATGTCGTTCTGGATGTCGATTACGCCAAGTGCTTTATTGTTCATTAT
>JAEEGH010006130.1_pt1 | contig 29614 bp, 33 predicted proteins | sample 9134181 | NCBI WGS metagenome assembly JAEEGH01 (sample SAMN16246544, study PRJNA631951) | gut metagenome | biome: gut microbiome; feature: rumen; material: DP-attached | host: Bos | place: Iran: Karaj | collected 2018-10 | reverse complement strand
TCATCACAAATCTCCTCAAATCCCGTCTTTAGCAATGCCTCAGCCTTTTGCAGCTGCTTAGGAGACAATTTGTTAAGATTGCGCTGAATATAATGCAACTCATCATCACTAGGGTCGACATTAGTATTTCCTAACAAATAGTCCGTTGATGTGTTAAAGACATTCGCAATACGGAGAAGGACTTCAGAATTCGGTGTGCGAACTCCATTAACATAATTAGACATAGAAGCATCTGTAATATCTGCCTTTTTAGCTAGCTGGCTTTGATTCATATTATGCTTTTTCATCAATACAGCAATTCTTTCAGCAAATATTGGCATGTCATAACCTCCATAGTATTTGAATCTACCGAAATTATAAAATCGTTAACTCTGTTTGTCAACATATTGTAAGTTTTCTCTTGCAATATCCCAATATATTGTGGTTCATTTGTTAACGTTTATATAAAATTCGATAACCATTATGGAAATATGACAGTTTTATTAATCCTCATATAATAGAACTCCCAAAGATGGAGCAGCCTTTATTTCTGAACATAAAGAAGAGACCCCTGATTCTCAGGAGGCTCATTCTGTCATTAGCAGTCCTACAAACCGCAACGCTGTCAATATCACACTTTTAATTAAACTTAACCGTAAACCCGCCCCATTCAAGAGAATCAAAAGCATCGGGGACTCTTTCTCCTGCAGAATCGTAGTGAAAACATAAAGGTTCGAATGTATAACTCTTAGCATTGGGATCGAGACCTTCCAAACCCATCATTGAGATATACAAACAGTCATCGCCGTTATTGTCCTTGAAATTACCGGTAACCCAAACCGTTGTACTGTTTCCGCTGCTGTCGGTAATCCGGTATTTGCAAATATCGCCAACCGACTTCGATGAATCATTCAAGTGATAGACGATACTTATGTTGAACACCGATGGCGCTACAGTTACGCTTATATCTGCGGTTCCGCCTTCGACAGAAAGATTTTCCTTTTTCAGCTGACGCGCATCACTTGGTTTTTCAAAAGTAAAACTCAACGTCTGCTCGGTTATCGTCTCAACCTCATAGTCAGCCGGAACAACATAATTTACAGGCATTACTTTGTATCGATTCAGTTTCAGACGCATTACTACAGTTACCTTCCCGGAACTGGTATCAGCATTAGAGAGATCAATACAACAGATGTAGTGTCCGGTATACCTCCCGGTGTTCTCCTCCCAGCATCCATCTTCCGACATTGGGCAATCCGTACCGTTTACATCAGCGTGGTCACTACTTACGACCTTCATGTTACCGGCATCGATTACCTTCTGCGGGGCAGTTGCCGTAAAGTATAAAGTTGCTCCATCATACCAGTATTCTTCAATTGTCCAAAGCTGACCGTAGTCTTCAACTTCACTTTGACTTATTGTTATCTCATTCTCCGATTGACTGACTGTTATCTGATTCTCCGAAGGGGTATCCAATCTCTTGCTTACTTCTTCCTCAGGCATAAACCCGGACAGAAATCCTGCGAGTCCGCCGCTTGCTGCCCATACTACACCGCCACCAATCAGTAAAACCACGATTACTGCTGCCACCAATGCAGTCTGACCCTTGAAAAACTTTCTGCGTGTATTGCCATTTGTGCTCATTCTGCTTTCCTCCTGAATTCTGTCAAAAGCGTCCTGAGCCTTTTCCTGAACTATGTCAGGCACGTTCATTTCTTTCAGCGCATGATTCAAATCCTTCATATGATTACTCCTCACTAATGTCAAAATATCTGCCCAACTGCGCCCTGCCTCTTGAAAGCCTCGTTTGAATGGTGCTTACCGGGACATTGAGTATTGCTGCAATTTCTTTAGTGCTATACCCGTCACTGTAAAACATCACGATAGGCAGCCTGTATTTCTCATCCAGCTTCTCTAAGGCTTCTTTTATTTCCAAATTGCTTTCAACCTCATGAAAGGCAAGTTCCTCATGCTCGCTGATATCTACAGCTTCTATTCTCTGATTCCTGATATCGTGGCATTTGTTGATAAGAATCCTTGTCATCCATGTCTTAAAGAATTTGTTGTCGCGGAGGGAACTCAGCCGCTCCCAACAAGTAAGGATAGTTTCCTGTATCGCATCTGCAGCATCCGCATCATTCATCAGTATTGCTATCGCTGTTCGATACATATCCTTCATATAAAGGTTAATTAGTTCAGTAAAGGCATCAGGATCCCGCTCTTTTGCCTTTTGCAATAATATGAAGTTTTCTGTAGTACTCATTAAACTTCTACTCCTATGTGCACATTGATGTAAGACATAGTTCAGAGCGTCCTCCGTTTATGCCTTACACTTTATTAGACGGAAAATTTTCCCCAAAAATCCCATTTTAAAGTATTAATTTAGTTATATGAATTTGCAAGCGCCATCCTGCTCTTGGGATCAACAGCATTCATAATCTGGGGAGCAGTTACCGGAAATCTCGATCAGGCGAGCATTAATATACCGTTTGCATAACTAATGGATAATTGTTTTTAAGAACTCGAAAAATGCCCCACAATTAGCATGATATTCGGAGTCGACGTGCGTATAGACACTCCTGAGCTTTTAAACATTGACAACAGTTAGGTAATATGTTACCTGTATATGTACTGTAAATCAGATTGGGGGATCTTATTTAGTGAATACAAAAATATCCGTGGGATTAAAATGCCTTGTAACAGGCATTATATATGCGCTTGTTACTTGTATCATACAAGTGCCCGTATCCGAATTGCTGGGCCGGGTAATGGATTTAAAATCCGATTCTTCGATATCGGATGAGATGCTGCCGCAGTTATTGTTTTCTCTTTTTCTGTCAGGCACTGCGCTGGCATTGTTCTTTTACCTGAACGGGCATGTTTTCGCAGCTTCTTCGAAATGGAAGCAAGGCTTGAAGTTTGCTTTGTTTGTGTACATATCAAATTATATAGCACAGGTCTTTTTCTTAGATGCTGACAAGGGTTTGAATAAACTCATAAACGGCGGTTTTCCCGTTATTCAGGTCGAACTGTTTGATCTGATCATACTTGTCATTACCGTTCTTATAATGGTCAGATATATGCCCTGCCGCCATGTTTTTGAAGAGACCGACCAAAAGCCGAAAGTATGGAAATGTCTTGTGTGCGGCTTAGTGTTCGCGGCTGTTTTGGTTTTATTGAATGAAGTGGTCCTGCCATTAATAGGTTACCCGAATATGGCGTCCGGACTTAAAGTCTCAAGTGAGAATTTGCCGTTTTTCTATAGTGTAATGGCAGCAGGCTTTTTCCTGACAGGAACGCTTGTCTCATATTATGCATATAAAGCAAATGACGGACATGCAAAAGGAAAATTCATTATAGAGTACGGGATACTGGTCTGGCTTATATTTGATCTTACAATGATACCGCTCGGTTACGGAGTGACGGCAACGGTTTCATTCATGTTCGTAAGTATGATTGCGTTTACTTCGCTTAGATATATACACGCGTTAATAAAATAGAACATCATCCATATCCATTTTATAAGGCAGCTATTGCCGGGAATTGAGTTTTGAGGACAGTTTCAGAGCTGCGCTTACAAAACGGAAACTTTTCTCGCCTGTTTTGCTTGATTGATAACGCATATGTGTTCGAAAATAAGATGTCTTCAAAAACATAAAGTATTGTTTTGAAGACAGGATAAATATGCATGAGGATAATTTATGGAAGAACAGATTGTTGAGAAGAACAAAAGATACTGGAACGATCATGCGGATCTCTGGTTTGGTACAACGGCTTTGCCTAAATACGGAGTCAAATTCGTAACGGAAGATGAACTTCATTTCTTTTCTGATGTAGAAGGGAAGAAGGTCCTGGAACTTTGCTGCGGGAGCGGTCATTCACTTAAATATCTTGCAGATAAAGGTGCAGGAGAGCTGTGGGGATTGGATCTTTCTCAGAAGCAGTTGGATAATGCGAAGAATCTCTTAAGCGACAGCGGCATTTGCCCTAAGCTTATATGCGCACTTATGGAAGCGGACAGTGATATTCCTGAAGATTATTTTGACTATGTTTTCTCGATATACGGAATAGGCTGGACGACAGATCTTGCAGGCACATTTAAGAAGGTAGCTTCATATCTTAAGAAAGACGGCATATTCATATTCAGCTGGGGACATCCGCTTCATTACTGCGTTGCCAAATCTTATGAGACAGGCGAAGATGAAGTCATTGACGGGAAGCTGGTCTTCTCGCGGAGTTACTTCGATGAATCGTATCTTAAGATGCCTGTTCACGATACCGATGTGACCTTTGCAAACAGGAAGATTTCAACATATGTTAATGCTCTTTATGATGCCGGTTTTATCATCGAGAGAATGGTAGAGCAGACTGACGAGAAGTCTTTAGCAGATACCGAAGATGACAGCCCGAAGGCACAGAAGGCAAAGATGATACCGCTGTCGATGTGTTTTAAATGCAGAAAACTTTAAGAGAACAATGGTAAAATCTAATGCAGTGAGATAAACCTTTGGGGGAGTTGATTGCATATGGGATTATTCGATATGACCAAACCGAACGGAACCGGATTTGCCAGGATTCCGAACAAGCAGAATTATACAAACCAGGATCTTTTGAATAAGCTTTCAGCTGTCAAGGTGACTTTCGGTACGCCCGTCATGGGTTCTATCGGAGATTATGAGGCGGTCTTATATGAGCATGTGTCATTGAAGTATGACCTTTTCGTGCGCGTCGACGGCAAGAACATCATCGCTGGCAAGATCGGATCGGAAGGCGTAAGCAGCGTGCATGCGGCTGCGGATTTCACTGTCGGTACTTACATGGGTTATAAGGATGAGAACCAGTCTGATGCTGACCATGCTGTCGATGAGCTTGCTGAGGTTTTGGTAAGCCTCGAAAATGGTGAAGACATCACAGAGAGCAGGGTGAGCGCCTCCATGAAGACCTCCACTGGCCGTGCGCTCGAATTCTATATGAAGCAGAAGGCTGTCTCGTTAAAGCCCAAGTTCGATATGTTCGATGAGAACCAGAACGTTGTGTATCACGTTGAAGGTGATGTTACGAGACTTAATTATTCCATCCGTAAGGACGGCGTGGAAGCAGTCAGGCTCAAGAAGAAGGCTATTGTCGTTCCTCCCGAATATGTTATCTGTGTCGGAGGCAAGGATATCGGAAAGATCAAGAAGAAGATCAAGCTCACAAGCCCTGAACTTAAGGGAACTCTTAACGGACAGGATTTCCATATTGAGGGTAATCTTATGGGCTCTGATTTTGACATTAAGGTAGGATCTCTTACCATCGGCCGTATCGATACTTCAAGCCAGGTCGTAAACGATGAGTACAGGGTCATGGTTTTCGATGAGAGCTATAAAGATATAATGGCCGCCGTAACAATTATCTGCGATGACGTGGTCGATGCGGAAAGGAAATGGCAGTCGTAAACAATTAAGCTTTATTACACTTTCCGTGAGCATTCACGGAAAATTTCAGGGGATAAAAGCTGATCTGCCATCTCTTTTGTGAGAAATCATATAGTTGATCTGTAGTATAAGTGAGATCTCGAAAAGGACGGAGGAAATGTGAGAAACGACGAAGTTGTCAGGCTGTTTGACCTGTACGCTAACGATCTGTTCAGATTTGCTTTCTCGTATCTCGGGTCGAAGCAGGATTCTGAAGATGTTGTTCAGGACGTATTCCTGAAGCTTCTAAGCAAATCTTTGCTTCTTATCAAAGATCACGAGAAAGCATATTTGATGAAGATGACGGCTAATGCCTGCAAAAATCTTCTTAACTCATCTGCCAGGAAAACAGGTGTCGATCTTGACTTATCTTCTGAGGAATTCGCATGCACCTATGATTTTAATGATGATGATAATGAACTGTTCGGCGCACTGATGAAACTCGATGTGACATACAGACTGCCGGTCCATCTTTTCTATTTTAATGACTATTCCTATAAGGAAATAGCCAAGGTATTGAACCTTTCCGAATCGGCGGTTGCCATGAGGATCAAAAGAGGCAGGGAACAGTTAAGAGAACTTCTGGAGAATTGACATGAGAGATATAAAACCTACGATCAGTAAAATAAAACTTGATGATGCAAAAGCGGATGAGATCAGATCAAGACTGGTCAGCCAAAAGCGCGTTACCCATGTGTGGGTGATACCTGTTGCGGCCGTGCTTACATTGCTGATCATCTTAATGGCGGTTCCGTATACAAGGAATGCTGTTGTTAATGCCGCTGAGAAGATCTATAGTGAATTCTGCATAAAGGGTAACCGTGATGATTCAGTCCTGATACTCGGCACGGATCCTGAGACCGGGAAGAGTTGCATTTCGCTTTCTATGACGGGTTCGAACGACAGCGGTAAATTCAGCCTGATGAGTCTCAAAGACGGCCGTTTGATCCTTGACTTCGGTGACGTGTCGATAGATATTACCGATGAGTGCAGCAGGACAAAATATTACCGTAAAGCGTTCCGTCTTGAGAACGGTGATGAAGGTGTGATATTTGCCGGCGGCGTACCCGAACCGGGCAAGTACGGAGTGATCGTGTATCTGAAACAGCACGATCCTGAACATCTTATCGGTTTGATCGATCTTCCGGAGGATGCCTTCGAAAACGGAGATTTTGAATGGGCGAATAAAGCTCTTCATGACGAAGGCATGGAGTGTTTGGATCCGGACTGCAGAAAGTGCAGCCGTAAGGATGAGACATAAAGAAATAAATACCGATAGTAAACCCCGCAAACAGATCGTTTACGGGGTTTTATTTTTGTTTTGTTTTATGCCTTGCGTCTTCTATGAAGATCAGCCCTGAGGCATCTGATCAGCTGTTGAAGGCTCGATTACTACTGTGTTGGTGATAAGACCCATCTTAAGATGTGCCTTGAAAAAACCGAATCTGTTCTCGGGTGTGATGTCGAATTCAGCATCCTTGCACTTTCTGTTCATGCCGTGTGTCATATGGAGTTTGTAGTGACCATATGTAACAGGGATCCTGATCTGTTCAGCGTTTGCAAGATGTCCGAGAGGGACTTCGTTCAAATAGATGCTCATACCAACTGCGACTCCCAAAGGGGATCCCATACGGTAGATCTGGATGACACCGTCCTCAGGAAGGACGAGAGCGTTACTGCACTTTCTGCAAGGTCCGTTAGCGGGAATGTCCTGAACTTCACCGCATGAAGGACATTTGATTCTGAACTGTGACATAATGTTCTCCTTTGTTTAAAAATTATGGCCCCTAAGTAAGTACCTCATACATTTTAACATTAAATATCAAAAGTTAATGAAATCTTAAGATATTTATTTATGTTATCTTAATCTGGGGAAAGGTAGAATATCAGTGACTCTAGGAGGGGAACATATGGCAAACATACTCATCTGTGACGACGAACAGGATATCGTTAATGCGCTCAAGATATATCTTAACGATCCTGATTACGTGCTTTTTGAGGCTCATAACGGAAAAGAAGCAGTTGAAACCGTAAGGGAAAACGAGATCCATCTGGTTCTTCTGGATATAATGATGCCTTTGATGAACGGTATTGAAGCGATGTCGCAAATAAGGGGATTTTCCAATGTCCCGATAATACTTCTTACTGCTAAGAGTGAAGATGCAGATAAGGTATTGGGACTTAATGTGGGAGCAGATGATTATATAACCAAGCCTTTCAGTCCCTTGGAAGTTTGCGCCAGGGTTAAGTCGCAGCTTCGAAGATATTTAAGCCTCGGCGCCGGGGCGAAAAGCACTTCAGTCATACTTACCATTGGCGGACTGGAACTTGATTACAATGCCAGGACGGTTACTTTGGACGGAGAGCCGGTCTCGCTCACCAAGAAGGAGTTTGAGATATTAAAGCTCCTCATGGAGAATCCCAACAGGGTATTCTCGCCAAAGGAAATTTACAGGGAAGTCTGGCACGAAGACCCGATGGGTGCCGACAATACAGTCGCAGTGCATATCAGGCATCTGCGCGAAAAGACGGAGATAAATCCGGCTGAACCAAGATATATAAAGGTTGTATTCGGGCAGGGATATAAGATTCAAAAGGGGAATTGAGATGAAGGATTTTTTCAGATCGTTTTTTGGAAAAGGATTGCTGTATGCAGCAGTGCTTATTTCGACGATAGTGCTTGTGCTGTCGGTAACAGGCGCTGCATTCATGATTTATTCAGATTACTATACCAAGAGCGAAGAAGATATCACACAGGAAATGACAGAATCTGTTGTGCACAAATTCTCGTTGCAGGCGTTCTCTTGGAGTTTCGATGAATATACAGGAGAGTTCCCGGACAGCAAAAAGACGGATATCGGCAACTTTATTTTCAGGATCACAGATGAGGATGGTAAGGAGCTTGTAAAGTCGTCTTCGAATGTCGGGCAATATCCTTATAAGATATATTTTACTGTGCTGCCGCCACATCAGGCAGAAAATGATAGATATTCTATATCCGATTTTTCAGATAACATCAATATATATAAACAGATATATAAGGACAATCACTATGCAAAACTGTATATCGTCGAAGGTGCTGTAAATCCGGAACTGCCATTTACGGATGATATCAGTTTAACTCTCGGATTTCATCATTTCCTTTATCCGTTAAAGACAGGTATCTATGTAATCGGTATTGCGGCGTTTGCTTTAATGCTCGCATCATTTATTGAGCTTATGTGTGTTGCCGGAAGAAGGCCGAAGAAGGACGAGATCGTGCCGTGGTATTTCCACAAGGTTCCCCTCGATGTTATTACAGCGGTCATAGTCATCTTGTTTTCCATTTCCGTGATGGCTTTTGAAGATATGAGTGAACCGGTACTGGGAATTCTTTCCTGCGTATGGTTGGCATTTATTCCGTTGTATTTAATGAGTATTGCGGTCAGGGTTAAGACACATACGATCTTTAAGAACAACGTTATCTACATGATAATTAAGTTTCTTTGGAAAGGCATTAAAGCCGTCGGCAAGTTCATATGGACGATCTTAACGAACATGAAGCTCTTATGGAAAGTCATATTGGCGTTTGCTGCTGTGATGATCTTATGGCTGGGAACTATTGCAGAACCCAGCAGAGCATTTGAAGGTTTCCTCTTTTGCGTGGTACTGTTTGTTGTTTTCCCTTTGCTGATCCTGATTACGCTCCAGCTCGACAAGATCAGGAAAGGCGCACAGGAACTTTCTGCAGGACATTTTGATCATGTTATAAATACAAAGTGGATGCTTCCCGAGTTAAAGAAGCATGCCGTAAATCTCAACAGCATGGCGGCTGCCCAGAAGATCGCACTTGAGGAAAGACTTAAGAGCGAGAGAATGAAGACTGAGCTCATCACGAATGTCTCTCACGATATCAAGACACCTCTTACATCTATCATCAATTATGCTGATCTGATCTCGAAAGAAGAATCCACTAATGAGAAGACAAAGGAGTATTCGGAGGTTCTCATCAGACAGTCTGTAAGACTCAAGAGACTTCTTGAAGACCTGGTTGAAGCTTCCAAAGCTTCTACCGGAAACCTTGAGGTCGATCTCCAGCCTTGCGACGCGCAGGTCTTCGTTACACAGAGCGCGGGTGAGTATGAGGAGAAGTTCAAACAATATGATCTTACACTGATCACAAATGTTCCGGAACAGCCGATAAGGATCATGGCTGACGGCAGAAGAATGCAGCGCGTTTTCGATAACCTCCTGAATAATGCATGCAAGTACTCGCTGCCCGGAACCAGAGTATATGTAGACTTGAAGGAGAATGATAAAGAGGCAGTATTCACATTTAAGAATACGTCGAAAGAACAGCTCAATATGACGGAAGAAGAACTGATGGAAAGATTTACCAGAGGCGATTCTTCAAGGAATACCGAAGGCAGCGGTTTAGGCCTTTCGATTGCAGGCAATCTCGCTGAACTTCAGAACGGAAAACTCAGATTGACGACTGACGGAGACCTCTTCAAAGCAACTCTTTCATTCCCGAAGATCTGATCAGAATAAGCAACTTCAAGAACAACAGGGCCGCCCGGAAAAGGGCGGCCTTGCGATAGCACAATCTTTATGCTTAAGAAACGCGGACCACAGAAGTTATCATGTAATTGAATAATACCTGAAACATTTTTTGTGTTTTTCATGTGAGAATCCCCACGCCAGGATTGTCTTATATATAGTTGGTTACGGGACTCAGGCTGCAGATATGGGGGAATAGGCCGATATGAAAAACACTGCATTAAAGATAATTTCAGGTATTGTTCTTTTATCTATGATGTTTTCGACAGCATCATGCGGAAGGAATCCGAAGAGCAAACGTACTGCAAAAAAGGTGTCTGAAGAAACACCGTGGTTCAACGCGAATGTCATTGAAGTTGATACAGGCGCGGACAATGAAAAAAATCCTACATTACCCAATGCAAAATTAGCCGGTATGGATGAACGCTATTATGTGATATTCACATCCGGCTTATACGATACCGATGATGATGTCGAGTTTAATATGAAACTCTATCATAGCAACGAGTATTGCTTTGCTGTGGTTGTAGACCGGGCAAATAGTAAGACAGTAAACACTATCGATCTGAAGAGCGACTTGTCTGAAAGTGAATATGCTGTCAGCGATGTGTGGTACTCTGACGGGAAGATAACGGTAAGGACAGATCTGAAAGAAAGAGATTATGATCCGCTGTCAGGAAAATTGCTGGATACAAGAGCTGTACAGAGAAAAGCAGATTCTGTAGTGTCAGCCATGTTCAAAGTCGGTGATTATGAGGTGGAAACTGTTAATTATCAGACCATAGACATGAGGTTTTTTGCTGATCTCCATATCAAAGATCCTGACGGCAATATCACAACCGTCGAGATGAAGAAAGTGGATAGGAATCTCCGCGTTGCGGGTGTGCTTGCAATCGGTGATACCAGGGCATTGGTGCTGTGCTACAAAGATGATAAAGACAAGTACTACGAACTTGATCTTGCGACAAATGAATTGATATTGGCGGACAGTAAAGAATACGAATGGCTTAAGGGCGTGTCTTTATATTCGAGTATGGCCGGCTCTGACGGCGTTGTCTATTTCTGGACCAAAGAAGGCGTTTCCCGGATCAACGCTGAGAAAAAAGAGATAGAAGAAGTCTTTAACTTCAGCTGGTGCGGATTAAACGAGGGCATTATAGCAAGATTCGATCTCCTGGAATGTTCGGAGGACCGTTTTGTCATATGCGGACTTTATGATCTCTCATCGATATATACCGGTAAGAGAACTGATGTATTCAATATAATCGAGCTCACGAGAGCTGATAAGAATCCTCATGCAGGAAAAACCATTCTGGAACTGTATTCTCCTAATGATCTTGATGTGATCACCGCTGAAGCGATCCTGAAATTCAATGAGACAAACAAAAAGTACTTTATTAAATTTACCGACCGGTACGATAAAAGTGATTATTATGAGTTTGAGGATGACGTTAATAATGATGATGTCGAAGAACTCTCGGTGATAAAAGGAAATGCCGGAATGGGCAATAAGCTGGCCGTGGATATCATGAATGGAGAAGGGCCGGACATACTGATGAACGTAAGCCAATTCGGCCAGCTTAACAATTCGAATTATCTTGTTGATCTGTCTCCTTTTGTTAAGGATCGTGATATGTATTTCTCCAACATAATCGACGGATCCCGTATCGATGGAGCTTTATATCAGGTGCCTGTAAGTTTTTCCCTAGAAGGAATAATAGTCCGCAAGAAAGATATAGGAAGCTCAGGTAAAGGATTTACACTCGATGAATACAGAGAGTTTATCTCCAAAGGAGCAAATGGAAAGGATCCGATCTTGTTCGGTCAGGCAACATACTTTGCAATGCTCTTCAACAGCATGAGTGATAAGTTTATTGCAAACGGCAAGGTGGATCTTTCCGTACCTGAATTTGCGCAACTGGCAGATTATGTCAAGGACAACGTGCGTGAAAAGGGGACAACATATAATGTAGAATTTGACGGCTTGGATCCTATGGCCGAGTATGTTGAACATTGCCGGGGATTTGGTGAATATTTTCATCATATGCGAACGGCAACATCAGGGCAGAATGGTGAAACTTTGGCAGGGATCCCTTCCTGCGACGGAAGAGGTCCAAGATTCTCTACAGAATGTTCGGTTGCGGTCTCTGCCCAGGCTTTGGATATAAATGCCTGCGGCGAATTCGTAAAGATCCTTCTTTCCGAAGATATCCAGACTGAGATCGCAAAGAATGATCTTTTTGTGATCAACCGAAATGCATTTAAAAAGGCAGCCGCTGCAGGGGTTGAATATTACAACGGGGGAGGCCAATGGTATGGGGGCGGTAAAGGTATGAGTCCCAGCGGTTTGCATATAAAGATGAAAGAAAAGGATATCGGGACTGCAGAGTCAGTTTTATTAGGCTGTTCCAGATTAAGATCTGAGGATTCGCCGGTAAGTATTATCCTGATCGAAGAAATGCCGGCTTATTTTCTCGGTCAGAAAGATCTGGATGCTGTCGTAAAGATCGCTCAAAACAGGATTCAAAAAGTCCTGGATGAGCGTGACTGAAGTCACCCGTTAAAAGACGGAAATAAGATCAGGAACTACAGCTAGGGGAGGAGTCCGGTTTATGGAAAAAATGACTGCCAGGATTATTTCATGCATTCTTCTTTTATCGATACTGTTTTCGATAGCATCGTGCGGGAAGCTATCCGGAAAAAACAAAAAGATGATTACCAAAGACAGCCCGTGGTTCGACTGCGAGGTTTTCCGTGTCGGTTTTGAGGGTGATCCGGATAAGAAGCTGGCTCATAAAATGGAGAGTGTAATCGGTTGTGATGAGCAGTATATAATCGTAGAAGTATTTGTGGATTATGAGATCCCCGAAGGACTGGTTGAAGGGAAGGATTATAGCTACCACGAATATAACAACCAGGTTATCTCGGTTATTGACAGAGCATCACATAAGACCGTAAACACGATAGATCCCGCCGAACTTTTTGAAATGTATGAGGACCTGGAGACCGTGATCTTTTCTGACGGGATCATCACCGTGAAGACAGATATGAATGAAAGAGATTATGATCCGAAGACCGGTGAGGTCCTTGCTTCCAGAAAAGCAGTTCAGGACAGCAGCATGGATTATTTCGTTATATCTTCCATATATAAGACCGGTGATTATAAGATCGTATCCGATCTGTATTCTCCCAATGAAGGCTTCAGTTACTGCAAACTGACCATAACCACGTCTCAAGGACAAAGCATTAAGACTGAACTTAAAGAACCAGGCAGGGACATTGAGGTGTCGGACATTATTCAATTATCTGAAACAGAGATCCTGGTATCAGCCTATTCAGGGCTTGCGAAAATATACTATGAGGTCGATCTTGTGTCCGGCGCGGTAAAGACTGCTGATAACAAAGAATATGAATTCCTGGATAATGTTAGTTCCTGGAGCAGTTTTCATGCACCTGACGGGATGATCTATTACCAGACAGACTACGGGATCATGGGGGTGAATGTTAAGACAAAAACTGTTGAAGAAGCTTTGAATTACAGCTGGAGCAATGTGAATACCGGCCTTGTGAACTGGAGTTATCTGGTCGATTGTTCGAAGGATTCCTTTCTGGTTATGGCGACAGATAATCCGGACGGACTGTATGCGGATGAGACGGTCAACGAGATGTGTTTTATAGAATTTAATAGAGCGGCCTCTAATCCCCATGCCGGCAAGACGATTCTGGAATTATACTCGTTCAAGGATATCGATGTGATACTGGGAGATGCCATTGTAAAGTTTAATGAAAAGAACGAACGGTGCTACTTAGAGCCTGTGAGCAGATATAACTATTACGATTTTATTGATTTTGAAAGTGCTTCTGAAGATTCCTATGACTCCCGCATGATGGAAGATCTTAACGCAAACGGAGGCCTGAGCAATAAGCTTGCAATTGATATCATGAGCGGAACGGGACCTGACATCCTGATCGGAGCAACCAGGTTCGAGCAGCTGAATAATCAGGACTATCTTGCCGATCTGTCACCTTATGTAGGCAGCCTTGACCCGGACAAGTATTTTATGAACATAATCGACGGCGCGAAGAAGGACGGCGTTATGTATCAGCTGCCCTTAAGCTTTGCGGTTAAAGGCATCGTAACGGATTCTGCGAATGCCGGAAAAACAGGCACAGGATTCACGCTTGAAGAGTATGGGAAATACCTGTACGGGCAACTTAACGGAACCGATGCCATATATTGTGGCCAGAGCTTTTATTTTGTTACTTTGTTTAACTCGATGAGCGATGTTTTCATAAAGAACGGGAAGGCAGATCTTACCGTTCCCGAATTCAGGGAACTTGCTGATTTTGTGAAGGACAACGTGTCTGAGAAAGGCGTTTTGATCGATGATCTGATGGAAGATTTCAGCCAGAAGAACGGTGTCTATACATCCTGCACCGGAATCGGAAATCTCTTTTCCGTTCAAGTGATGATAAAGAATAAACCTGTTTGCCTGGGAGTGCCTTCATCTGACGGAAGAGGCCCGGTGTTTGAATCGGATTTTTCTGTCGCGATATCGAAAAGCGCATCTGACATTGATGCCTGCGGTGAATTTGTGAAGATATTATTGTCAGATGATATTCAGGAGGCTGTCGCTAAGAACGACAAGTTTGTAGTAAACCGTGATGCATTCAGGAAAGTCGGAAAGATCGCTTTCGATTACTACAATAAAGGAGGGCAGAGATGCTCTAATCCGTACGTATATGGCGGCGCCTGGATATATACGAGCTTGGGAAAGTTGTCTGAGAAAGACCTTGATAATTTCGAGTGTATTATCGAAAGCTGTTCGGGAAGGTATTCGGATGATTCGCCGGTAAGCGTTATCCTGATCGAAGAGATGCCGGCTTACTTCCTGGGGCAGAAGGATCTTGATTCGGTTATTAAGATCGCACAGGACAGGATCCAGAAAGTGCTCGACGAGAGAGGCAGGTAAACGTAATACTATCCTTTGTTTTGAAATGTCCTTTTAATATTTCTATGTAAAAAATAGTTTATAATACTTCTTAGTATATTCTTTATGGAATGAGGCGTTGCTATGAAGGTTATCAAGACTATTCTTAAAGTGCTGTTAGTCATCGTAATCATCCTCGTGGTATTGGTCGGCGCATTGCTTGCCTGGCTTACGGCCGTGGAATACAAACCCGCTGATACAGAAGATGTAAAGATCACATCCATGAACCCTCAGCAGAAGGCACTTAAGAAGGGTGATTCGATCGATCTCATGGCCTGGAACATAGGTTATGCTGCATTGGGCGATAATGCCGATTTCTTTATGGATGGCGGCAAGATGGTCTACTCCGCAGATGAAGCCAGAGTCAGAGAGAATATCAATGCGATAGTTAATGAAGTAAAGGCGAACGATCCCGATCTTCTTCTTGTACAGGAGATCGACTTGAACAGTGACAGAAGCTATCACTTAAATGAGACTTCGTTCTTCTTCAGTGCGGGATATAACAACAGCGCGTTCGCAAACAATTTCAAGGATGTCTATGCACCATTCCCGATCCCTCCTATGGGTAAGATCGATTCAGGTATTGCGACATTCAGCAAATATCCTACGACATCGGCAACAAGAGTACAGCTTCCTTGTCCGTTCTCATGGCCGGTCAGAACATTCAATCTTAAGAGATGTCTTCTTATCACAAGGATCCCTGTCGAAGGCGGCAAGGAACTCGTAATCGTGAATCTCCATCTTGAGGCTTATGACGACGGTGAGGGCAAGGCTGCTCAGGCACAGATGCTCATGGATGTATTCCGCGAAGAGACAGCAAAGGGTAATTACGTAATCGCCGGCGGTGACTTCAACCAGAGCTTCTCCAATGTCAGCAACAACTTTGCGGTTTATCCCGAGCAGTGGCAGCCTTCATTCATGGATGTATCTCCTTATGAGGCTGACTGCCAGTTCCTGATGGATTCGAAGGTTGCTTCATGCAGATCACTCTATAAGCCTTTGATCGGCAATGAGGATACACTGCAGTATTACATGATCGACGGCTTCATAGTCTCGAAAAATATCCGCGTCGAGTCATATTCAGTAAAGGATCTGGGTTTTGTCAACAGCGACCACAATCCTCAGTTCCTGAAGGTCGTACTCGAATAATCGAAGAAAAATGTATACCTACAAAAAGCCTCCCTAAGATTAGGGAGGCTTTTTGCGTGCTTCACTTTTATGGATAAGAGGTTTTGATGTCTGATCACCCTTGAGACAGGTCAAAATACTCTAATCTTCAAATTAATAAATTGATCGGTTTACAGCTGGACGTCGACTTCTGAATTAACAGCTTCAACAGAACTGTTATGCAGAGTGATGGATGAAGCTGCTGCTCTTGCTTTGTTAAGATAAGAACCGATACCGATAACAAGAACTCCGGTCAAGATTACGATGATGGCAATTACCAATACCATCTCAACGAGAGTAAAACCCTTTCTTGTTTTTCCAATTCTTCTCATAAGACACCTCCCCGAATTTTTAAGTGCTCCTTATGAAACAAATATATCATAGTTCGTTCACAATGTGTTCATATTTTTCATATTTTCTCCTACTTTGTGTACTTGAACAAACGCCCGAAAATGTTTTTGTGCACATTGATGTAAAATGCCTAATTTACTTGGATTTACAAAGGAGTTTTGGCCTCATAATTATCAAACAAAAGATGTATTTCTGATAAAAAACCAATTTTTGTAACAAAAGGATCCGGATTCATAATTCATAAATCCGTTTACAATTTGTTAATAAAAGAGCCGGATGACAGAAAAAATAACAGATTGTCAAACAGAATAAAACAAGGTATACTTTCAAAGTTCAAAAACGGATGCTTAGCTCAGCTGGCTAGAGTACCTGCTTGACGTGCAGGGGGTCACAGGTTCGAGTCCTGTAGCATCCACCATTCTTAAGAGCACCGGCCGGGCAGAATAAAGCCCGGCCGTTTTCTATATAATATATAAATCACAATACATATTTCCAAAGCATTGCTATTTGACAAAAAGACTCATTGAAAATACAATCGAAAATAGAGACATATCGCTTATATAAAGGCATTTGTCAGCATTCCTATATGACCAAGGGGGTTTTCCAAATGAGCACATTCGAGAAGACATTCAGCAATGGTGACATCATCATCAGAGAGGGAGACAGCGGCAATACTTTCTTCCAGCTTCTGGAAGGCAATGTAGCTGTTTACAAGAATTATGGTGAGGGAGACGAGGTTCAGGTAGCTGTTATCGAACCCGGTCAGTATTTCGGCGAGATGGCTGTAATTGAGACATATCCCCGCAGCTCCACAGTAGTTGCCACAGGCGACGTCAAGGTTGTTGAGATCCCCGCAGAAGCTCTTAATGAGTATTTTACACAGAATCCTGATAAGATCCTTGCGATCATGGAAGTTTTCGGCAGCAGGATCAAGAAGATGACTGATGACTGCAACGAAGCAAAGAAGGCTTTAGATGACGTAAGAAGAACAAATTCCAGAGACAAGTATCTCGGATTCTTCGCTCAGATGGCTCAGCAGTCCATTTACCTTACTTCAAAGAACTTCAGACTTGAGCGTCCGAGTGCAGAAGAGCTCCGCGCTGCAGGCCAACTTGTCCAGAGTTCAGAAGACGGTGAGACATATAATTACGGAACGATCATCTTCAAGGAAGGCGACGTCGGCAAGTGCATGTATATCCTCCACAGCGGCAAGGTTGGCATCTACAGCAAGTATGGTCAGGTAGACGAGCTTAAGCTCCAGGAAGTTGAGCCCGTTGCATGCTTCGGCGAGATGGAAATGCTCACAGGCGAAGGCCGTGACACAACAGCTGTTGCTGAAGTCGGTGATACAAGAGTCGAGATCATCAATGCTGAGGCACTTCCCGGTCTCTTCCAGACAAACCCTGCAAAGATCGACATGATCCTCAAGAGCCTCTCTTTCCGTTTGAGAAGCATCACTTACGATTACTTCAAGGCTTGCCAGGAAATCTACGAGTTCAGCAACTGATATCCTGCGCACAAATTATTCACTGATTACTGACGATTCCGGAGCAATCCGGGATCGTTCTTTTTTCAAGCATTCTGAATATATAAGCATGTTGTCCGCGCGTGTTGATAGACAAGGAATATCATATATAATTTAGGTATTGGACATGAAATGCAGGAGGGGTAAAAGATGGGGTATTTTCTGACTTTTTGGCTTATCGCATTTCCGTTTATCTACGGACAAGTCTTCTCCAGATTGTTCGGCCTTCGAAGGAAGCTTGATCACTGGATATTGTTTACGCTTCACATTTCAGTTTCAGTATTAGCCTTTATCGTCGGCCTTGTTATTATCTTTGCAATGGCGGTTGACAATCCTATAGGCTGTTTATGCGTCAGCATACCTGTATGCTATGCAATCCTTGTCGTTCCTCAAGGCTTTGTCTGGCAGTTTGTATTGACCGAGCGAAAATTGAATGGCTTTTTGTGCTCGCTGATCGCCAATACGGTTTATGCAGCCCCGATCGCCGTTATCCTTGCGATTTCCTTACTATAGTCGTAATGAAGGAAGTCCTTCTCACATTAGGCATATGTCTTCTTGTTACACTACTGCTGGAAGAATCAACGGCATTGATCTTGGGTGTCCGCAGAAAATTCGATCTGACTGTTATATTTTTTACGAACACTCTGACAAATCCGATAGTGGTATTGGGAGAAATAGTGGTGGCAACGTATACCGGTATTCCACTTCCCGTTTACATCATCATTACAGAACTTGCAGTATGGATAACAGAAGGATTGATATACAGGAAGCTTTTATATTTCGATAGATTCCACCCGTTTATTGTCTCTTTGATATTAAACGCTGTGTCGTTCTTAATAGGAACAACTCTTGCGACACTGATACTCGGAGTTTTGATCTGACGAAAGGAGTAACCGTGACAGTCAAGGAAAGATCGACAAAAGCTGCAATACTTTATTTTGTTATTCACATGCTCAATGAAGTGGTGTGCTTTTTCATGCTGTACAGGATCGTGCAAGATCCCGTGTTCATTGCGATGGTGGCATTGATATATAACGCTCTGGCATTTGTATCGCAGTTCTTCTGGGGTTCGCTCAAAGACCTTCTGGAGAAGTTCAGGCCGGGCATTATATCGATCCCTTTGCTGCTGTCAGGATTCCTCATCTTCTTTATTGCAGATGCAAAAGGAGTTCTCTTCTGGATCTCGTTGTCTCTTCTCTCGCTCGGCAATGCGCTTATTCACATATCAGGCGCGGAATTAACGATAAGGACTTCAGGCGGAAAGCTGACGCCCGTTGCGGTATTTGTCAGCGGAGGCTCCTTCGGCGTCATATTGGGCCAGGTCCTTGCGTCAACGGAAATATCATACTGGTGGATCGCACTTTGCTGCGCTCTGATGTTCCCGTTGGTCCTGATAGGCGAGAAGTTATATAAGGGGAATCCCAAAGAATGTAATGACTGCACCGGTTACAATTATGTGATCCCGGGCAGGAAAGCCTTGATAGTAATATTCGCGGTCTTCTTCATTGTTACGATAAGGTCTTATCTCGGATACAGTATTCCGATGGCCTGGAAAACCACACTCTGGCAGTCAGTGCTCCTGTTTGTCTTTATGGGGATAGGAAAGGCATTAGGCGGTGTGTTATCTGACAAGATCGGAATCCGCAAGACAGCGATAATCAGCATAATCGGCGCGCTTCCTTTCCTGCTCCTTGGAAATAAGATAATGGTCGTCTCGCTGATCGGAATAATGTTCTTCAGCATGACCATGGCAGTGACGATCGGTATGGTCATATCAGTAATGAAGATCGCGCCCGGAGCAGGCTTTGGTGTTACGACCGTTGCACTTTTTGCAGGCACCACCATTGCAAGCTTTGTAAGGAGCGGAAGTTTCGTCGTAAACATCTCGATAATCGTCATCACATCGGCAATATGTTTCCTTATGGCTATGTATGTGTTAAGACCTGATAAGGAGGAGAAGTAATATGGACTGGCTGTTATTCGATGGCCTTAGCGGCGACGGGCTATATTTATTGGCATTCTTTTTTGTGTTGATCGTTGCAGCTGTGATAGTTATCGTCTGCGGTATAGCCAGCGCAGTGGTCCTGATAATCCTGCTCAGAACAAAGAAACAGGTCGTGGCGGAAGAAGCTGCGAAGAAGGCTGAAGAAGAGGCGCAGGAAGCCGCGGGGCAGGCAGCGGCAGCGGCGCAGGATAATGATATGATTAAAGAACAACCGGTAACTCCTGTTATGGCTTCTGCGGAAAATCCTGAAGCTGCGGAAGATACGAAGGCTGAAGGGGAGGAAAACTAATATGGATTGGCTGCTTTTTGATGCAATGGGCGGAGGAGCGCTTATAGTGCTCCTTTTGGCTGCAATTCTCATAATAGTGGGCATTGTGGCTTTAGTAGGTATTTCAAGCACCGTGGTATTGATCATTCTCTTGAGAAAGAAGAAAAAACAGACTGAGGCAGAGGCAGCAGCAAAAGCGGCTGAGACAGGCAGTGAACAACCGGCATCTCCTGTTGTTGAGGCTGTAGTGGAAAGTCCTGAAGTTGCAGCCGGACCTGAAACGGGGGAGAACTGATATGAACAGACTGCTTTTTGATGTTGTGGACATTGGCAGAGATATGGAGATGTCGCTTCCGGTTTCGCTTATTCTGATCGCATCTGTTGTGACAGTCGTGACTGTATCCGGCATCGTATTGCTGGTCATTCTCCTTAAGAAGAAAAAGAGGAAAGACTCTTAAGCAAGTCCGGTCAAAGATTTGAACGTTAAAAGATCCCGGACCCGGTTCGGGATCTTTTTATATTTGGTATAATGCAAGGGTGTCTTAACACGATTTGCGGAAATCGGCGGAAATCTTTTATAAGAGAGGACCTCTATGTACAACTTATTTATCAACACAGGCAAGGAACTTGGCCACATCAATCCTGAGATCCAGGGACACTTCTCTGAGCATCTCGGAAGATGCATCTACGAGGGCGTTTATGTCGGAGAGAATTCGGATATTCCCAACACAAACGGCATGCGTAACGACGTTGTCGAAGCGTTAAAGGAGATGAAGATCCCCGTTCTGCGCTGGCCGGGCGGATGCTTTGCGGACGAATATCACTGGAAGGACGGCATAGGTCCCAAGGAATCCCGTAAGAAGATGATCAATACCAACTGGGGCGGCGTTACCGAAGACAACTCATTCGGTACACACGAGTTTATGGAACTTGCAGAGCAGCTCGGTTGCAAGACATATGTTAACGGCAACGTCGGAAGCGGCACTGTCCAGGAGATGAGCGAATGGGTCGAGTACATGACCTTTGACGGAGTATCTCCGATGGCAGATCTAAGAAGAGCCAACGGCCGCGAGAAGCCCTGGACAGTCGACTATTTCGCAGTCGGAAACGAGACATGGGGCTGCGGCGGCAACATGGTCCCTGAGTACTACGCAAATCTCTATAAGCACTATCAGACTTTTGTAAAGCAGTTTAATCCTGACAAGAAGATCAAGAAGCTTGCTGTAGGCCCTACAGACAAGGACTATAACTGGACCGAGACAATGCTCCGTGAATGCTTCAGACAGCAGGGCACATACCCTCAGAACTTCGGCTACATGGATGGCCTCACACTCCACTATTACACACTTCCTTACGATTGGAATCACAAGGGCTCTGCCACTAAGTTCAATGACAAAGAGTGGTACATGACGCTCGCGAAAACATTCGCAATGGAAGAATTCATCGAGAAGCATTCCGCCATCATGGACAGATATGACCCTGACTGCAGGATCGGCCTCATGGTTGACGAGTGGGGCACATGGTATGACGTTGAGGAAGGCACCAATCCGGGCTTCCTTTATCAGCAGAACACGATCCGCGACGCGCTCATCGCATGCATCAACCTCAATATCTTCAACAAGCACTGCAAGCGTGTAAAGATGGCCAACATCGCCCAGCTTGTAAACGTTCTTCAGGCAGTTATCCTTACTGAAGGCGATAAGATGGTCAAGACACCTACATACTATGTATTCAAGATGTTCAGCTGCCATCAGGACGGCGAGCTTCTTGAGAGCTCTCTTAACAGCTCCAGGATCGGCCTTGAGGACCAGTACATGGTACCGAACCTCCACGAGTCAGTATCAAAGGGCAAGGACGGCAAGATCCACATCACATTGGGCAACCTCTCCTGCACAGACGCTTACGATGTCGCATCTACTCTTATGGGTGCTTCGATCAAGTCAGTTAAGGCCACAGTCCTTGCCGGCAGGATGGACGATCACAATACATTCGATCAGCCTGACGTGGTTTTCGAGAAGGCATTCGACGATATCAGCTTTGAAGGTGACAAGATCTCATTTATGATCCCCGCTTCAAGCGTAATGCATATCGAAGTCGAGATCTGACGATGCCCAAGCCTTGCACGCGGTGCCTTCTGAAGGATTACAGCAAGGAAGTCTACGACAGGCTCATAACAGATGGCCTCAAGGCTCTTCCTCCGGAGGATCTGGTGCCTGATGATGTATCTTCCGCAAGGCTCGATATCTGCAAAGAGTGCGAGAAGCTCAATCAGGGCACATGTCTTGCCTGCGGCTGCTATGTCGAGATCAGGGCGGCATTAAAGGCCGGGAAATGCCCGTATTCAAAATGGTAATATTCTGTGGGCGGTGTCTTTTGGAAGGCACCGCCTTTTATTGAGGCAAAAACTACACAACTCTCATTTGGCAAGGACGCGACTTGTAATTTTCCTTCAAAAAAATCGATGAAAATTACATAAAAACGCGGTTTTATGTAATTTTTGACGTTTTTTAAGGGCGAGAATTACAGGATGCTTTGCTGCCTCGGGCTCAACTGCTGCAGGTTATCAATCAAGTTTTCTTTATGTTATATTATCTTGTATGGAATAAGGAAAGGAAAAGATAATGGCAGTACTATGCGGTAATTGTGCAGGAAAACTGATCTTCAATCCGGCTTCGCAGAAGCTGGAGTGTGCTAACTGCGGCGCGGGTTACAGGCCTGAAGATGTCAGTGATATCAATACCGATGTCCACTCCAAGTATTACGACACCAGAGTATACACATGCAGTCACTGCGGAGCTGAGGTCATTACGAGCGACTCGGAGTCGTCGACGTTTTGTGTTTATTGCGGCAATCCGGCGATCGTTTTCAGCAGGGTGTCAAAAGAATACAGGCCGGATGGCATCATACCGTTCAAGATCACCAAGCAGCAGGCGCTCGAGAAGATCAGGAGCAGATTCGAGAATAATCCGATCGTTCCCAAGGAGATCGCAGCTGATTTCAAGCTGGAGAACATGCGAGGCATTTATGTTCCGTACTGGGTGCTGAATGCGGATTATCAGGAAGCTGACTGGATAACCGGCACGGTAAAGCGCGGAAAGCATAGTGAGACAAGATACTATTCGAGGGCGGGAGACGTTAAGTTCAAGAATGTCCCCGTCGACGGCTCAAGGATCTTAAATGATGACGTCAGCATGAGGCTGGAACCCTTCTATCTTGAGGATTCCAGGGAGTTCGATGAGGACTATCTCAATGGCTTTTATTCGAATACTTCTGACATGGATCTTATAGATCTCCGTGAGTCGGCGTCGAAAAGATGCCACAAGCTTTTCGCTGACGAGGTGGTAAAGAGCATTCCGAAGAACGCGCGAAATGTGAAGATCAGGGATTCGATCTACTGGGCCGATATCCAGGATGATCCGATCTACATGATGTTCCCGGTGTGGTTCCTGACGTTCAAATATAAGGGGAAGCCTTACACTGTCCTTGTTAACGGCCAGACGGGCAAGGTGACGGGAACGTTGCCGTGGCTGCAAAAGCGGGTCTGGGGTATAGCGATCGCAACATTTATCCTCGTCATAGCATTTATTGTGTCCCTTTTCTTTGTGGTAAAGGGCGGAGCAGCGCAGATCGTCACATTTTTCTGGGCGGCAGGTGCCAGCATGCTTCTTGCCACTTCAACCATAAGTTTTACCGTAGGATTCAACGGGCTTCGAAGGATATTGAAGAATCTTAAGCTTGCCCAGTCTGAAGCGATGTTTAATTTTGTAAAGAGGAGGCAGAGCTGATGGATGAAGCATTGAATTCGCGCATTTTCATGATGTCCCTGATGGGAATTGCCTTCCTGATCTTTACGGGCGTGTCGTTTGCACTGCTTATCACCTATAAGATCTTAAAGAAATACAGTGACATCGGTGATTCTTCGTGCGATATTAAAGAATATTCAAGGACAGGGATCCACTATAACCGTATGATCGACGATGCGGTCACGAATGAAAAGTATTTCCTGTTTGCAGACTACGGCGTTGATCCTTATGCCGAGAAGAAACACAACGTTCCTGAGGTACTTCTTAAGAACGCGGAAAGAGATAAACACATATTTGGGAATCGAGGTCAGGATTGAAGATGAAAAAGGGCGTTATTTTTGATATGGACGGCACGGTCTGGGATTCTTCCGAGAACGTTGCAAAGTCATGGACGGTAAAGGTTCAGGAAGCCGGTTTTACCGACAAAGTAGTTACCCGTGAAGACATCCAGCGCAACATGGGTAAGCCGATGGATAAGATCGCAGATGACCTTTTCACATATACAGAAAAGGGTCCTGAGCGTGATGCTCTCCGCTACGCCTGCGAAGAATATGAGAATGAATATTTAAGAGAGAACGGCGGCATCCTCTACGATGGCGTTGTTGAGACCTGGGGGAAGCTTAAGGAGATGGGCTATCACATCTATATTGTAAGCAACTGCCAGGCAGGTTATATCGAAGCTTTCCTGGGATACTTCGGCATCGCTTACGGCACGCCGGATGACCTAGTTGAAGACATCGAGTGCTACGGAAATAACTTCCTGCAAAAGGATGAGAATATAAAGCTCTTAGCAGAGCGCAACGGGCTTACTGATGCCTGCTACGTAGGCGATATCCAGAGCGACTACGATGCGACGGCAAAGGCCGGTCTGCCTTTTATCCATGCTAAATACGGATTCGGCACCATTAACACCGAAGTGCCTGTTATTAACAGTTTTGACGAACTCATTAAGGTTGTTCCTGAAGTAATCGGATAAGAAAGTGAGGACATGATTTATGCCTAAAGACGAGATTTCCATTCCACCTATCCTTAAGATCGAAAGAGGCGTTACAGCCAATATCGGCGAGTACTTGAAAGATGCCGGCTTTACACAGGTCGTGATCCTCTTCGGCAACGGGCTTACGGACATGTTCGGCAAGACGGTCTTCGAATCGTTTGACAAGGCCGGCGTCAAGGTCCTTCATCACCAGGAGATGGATACCGTTGACTTTAACGACATAACGGAGCTTGCCTTTGAGCTTCCGAACAAGACCCAGGCGGTCATCGGAATGGGCGGCGGAAAGGTAATCGATGCGGCTAAATACATCGGCTATGTTCTGCGCATTCCTTTCATCAGCGTTCCTACTTCGTCTTCGTCTGACGGTTTCTCAAGTTCGTCCGCATCGCTCATCGTTGACGGCCACAGGAAGTCGCTTCCCGCGAAGATGGCTTATGGTATCTTAGTTGACACTGACGTCATCAAGAGCGCGCCGGTAAGATTCCTTTACTCCGGTGTAGGCGATATGGTCGCCAAGATCCAGTCGACTTACGACTGGCAGCACGAGGAAGACTTAGGCTATGACGAAGTAAACGATTTTGCTTTCATGGTCGCGAAAAAGGCCGTCAACTCATTCGTCAGAACACCTTTCGAATCCATCGAAGAAGATCTCTTCCTTAAAGAACTCCTGGATTCGCTCGCAATGAGCGGCGTGGCAAATGAGATCGCAGGATCTTCTGCCCCGACATCAGGCAGTGAGCACCTGATCTCACACGCTCTGGATTCATTCCTCGAGCGCCCCCAGCTTCACGGCGTCCAGGTCGGTATCGCAACTTACATCATGTGCAAGATCTGCGACCACCGCTGGAAGAGAGTAGATACGATCTTCACGAAGACCGGTTTCTGGGACTATTGCGCGACGCTCGATCTCAAGGCTGAGGATTATGCGAAGGCGATCGATATGGCACCTTCCGTAAAGCCCCACCGTCACACTTATCTCCACGAGGAGAAGTACAGGGAGATGGCAAAGGCGCTTCTTACAACAGACGATAAACTGAAGGATATCCTGAAGGCTTAATATGAGACTTGCGACTCTGTCTGAGAAAGAGATAATAATCACTCTTATTGCACTCGCGCTGCTCTTGCTCTTTGCGTTCTGCTTCGGAACTTTGATGGAGAAGATCAAGGGACCGCGAGTAGTAGGCGAGATCTTAGGAGGCATGATACTCGGAGGCTCGTGCCTTTTCATTCTGTTCCCGTCGTTTGCGGAGCAGGTCTTTTTCGCTTACCCGGAAGAGGGCAAAGTCCTTAATATCTTCTATCAGCTGGGTCTTATATTCCTGATGTTCCTGTCAGGCTATAACACCGATATCAAGGTCGATAAGACGAACGCGAAAACGATAAGCCTCGTCTTCATCGGTGCGACGATCCTTCCGATGGCAGGAAGCATACCTTTCTTCGGAATGTTCAAGGAGCACTTCATCGGAAGCATCAATAACGATGCGGCTTATTGTCTCGTATTCGCGATCGGCGTGGCGATAACATCGATCCCGGTAATATCGAAGATCTTCTTTGACATGGGTATCATGAACACGAAGTTCTCTAACACGGTCCTTACCGTATCGACGTTCCAGGATCTGTGCCTGTGGATACTTCTTAATGTTGCAACCAAGATCGCGCAGTCAGGCGAGATAAAGCTCGTTGAGATGACCGTAATAGTTCTTGTAACTATCGGCATCTTTGTTGCCATCGCATTGATATCCAGATTCATTAAGCAGATAAAGAGCGAGTGGAAGCCCGTGACTTTCTATTCGCTCAGCTTCACCGCGCTTCTTATGACGTGCGGTCTGCTTTATATCCTAGGCATCAACATCATGTATTCGGCATTCGTTGTCGGTTATCTCATCAAGGCCGTATTCGGTACGGAAGAGACCACAAAGAACCGCATGCATTCATTGGAACATATCGCGTTCTCGTTCTTTATTCCGGTCTATTTCGCACTGGTCGGAATACAGCTTAATGTCATTCACGATTTCTCGATAACGAGATTCCTTCTTTTCTTCGCTATCGCATTCGGTCTGGAATTTGTCGGTACCTGGGTTCTCCTGCTGCCGTCCGGACTTAAGATGGGCACCAGGCTTAATTTTGCGATTACCATGAATGCAAGAGGCGGCCCGGGCATCGTTCTTGCCACGGTCGCATATTCCTATAACATCATCAGCCTGGAGTTCTTTACCGTGCTGATACTTACTACGATGCTCTCTTCCATGATCGCAGGCTATTACTTAAGGCTTCAGCAGAAGAAAGATGCCAAGATCTTCAATGAGTTATAATCTAAACTGACACATAACGGGGATGACTATCAGGCAGGGGAGGAATGGAATATGGCAGATCACTATTCGGATTATCTGAAGAAGTCAGTCTCTGCATCAGATCTTGTTTTCGACAAGGTTCAGGAAAGCGACAAGGACGTGATAAAGAGGATAAAGAAATCTCATATCAGGTCCAATCTGTTCTACATCATAATCGTCAGCATAGGGTTCATCGCATGCTCCTGGTACTTCGTAAACTTCTGCCTGCTGCCGCTCGGCAACATTGTCTATGAGGTCATCACACTGGGAGTATTCGGCGCTGCGGTCTTCATAACCGGGCATATATTATTCGGGTTCGTCCGCGGCATCAAGGAGATAAGAAGAGGCGTCGTGCTGGCATCTTCTAGAGAGCAGGAGAACAGGGACGGCAGGAACACTTCATATCAGTTCGTATTCGATATCTATTTTGAAGACCGAGATGAGACTCTGATGAGCTATACCGTCGATAAGGAAGTCTCGTCCTCAGTGCAGCCCGGCGACGGCGTCATCTTGACCAGGTTCGGCCGCAGTATAAAAGTATACGAAGATCCTGACAGAAAAGGCGTCATGGACGTAAGCAGGATCAAATCAGGATTAAGATAACAGGAGATAATATGGAGATTACATACCGCAAGTTAGTAGAGAGCGATCTTGATACGTTCATATCAATGCGCATCACGCAGTTAAGGGAAGAGGGCGCGACCGAAGACATCGATCTTGTTCCCGCACTTAAGGATTACTATCACCGCCATCTTTCAGACGGCACGTTCGTGTCCTGGCTCGCTTTAGACGGCGAAAAGATAATCGGCACGAGCGGCATGTCCTTTGTCGAGAAGCCGCCGTATTTCAGCTGCCCCACGGGCCGGATCGGACTTTTATCGAGCATGTTTACAGACCCTTCCTACAGGCGCATGGGAATAGCAAAAGAGCTCCTTCACCGCGTCGTCGAGGAAGCAAGAGCCTATGGCTGCGGATGCGTACAGATCACGGCTTCCGACATGGGCGTTAAGTTATATACTGCATATGGTTTTAAGCACAACGGCAACTATATGCAGTTCAATTTCTGAGGTAATGATGAAGCGCAAAGTATTAGCAGTTATCGGTCTGTTCCTGTGCATATTCGTTTTTGCGGGCTGCACCGACAAAGGCATCCAAGGCTCATGGGAGCTCTACGGGGAAGTTGAGAGTGACGGTGACAAGGTCAGCAAGAAAGAACTTGATGACATGGGCATCAACGAGAAATACGTGATCGAAGGTGATGTGGTCCATTACACATGCACGATTCCGGCTGCTTCCAAGGACATCGAGTTCGATATGAAGCTGATTGATAAAGGCGGCAACAGATACGAATTTATACTTATGGATAAGATCACTTTCGCTTCTGTCGAGGTTCAGGGCAACACTATGACCTATTACTCCGGCACAGACGGTGACATGACCAAGATGGTCTTCAAGCGCTCGAAATAAAGGAATTTACGATATATGGATATTAAGAGATTTGACGAAGTAGACGACAGATTGGGAGAGTTCATTAATAAGGAATTCTCAGCATATGGTGAACAGAATGGTGTCGTTTTAAATTACGACGAGTTCTGTTTTGCCGCTGAAGAGGACGGCAAGATTCTTGGTGTTATCACCGGCCGCGCTTACTATAACGAAGTTCATATAGGCGATCTGATCGTTGCTTCATCCGTAAGAAAAGGCGGCATCGGAAGCAAGCTCGTCCGCGCCGTTGAAGATAATTACCGCGGCAATGGCTATGACAAGATCACTCTTACCACTTTCGGTTTTCAGGCACCGGAATTTTATAAGAAACTCGGTTACGAAATAGAGTTTGTAAGAGAAGACAAAGAACCGAAGCTTTCAAAATATTTCCTTGCAAAACAGTTATAAGCAAATGGAACAGACCGGCAGTAACAAGAAAAGATACGCTTTTGCAGCTCTGATAACTGCAGCATTGTTTGCCGTGCAGTATCTTTCAAGCTACCTGGCATGGTATGCTGCATGCCGGATAGATTTCTCTTCTTTTGATAAAGAAAACCTTTTTGCGCGCCTGTCTGTCCATCACATACTCCAGATGCTCTTTGCACTCTTACTGATCTTCATTCTCGTTAAAACGAAGAAAGCAGAAGGCTTCAGACTCGCCCCGAAGTATGACCCTAAAGGCATTAAATACACACTTATCTTCTGCGCTGTCTTGCTG
>JAEEGH010006127.1_pt1 | contig 29622 bp, 27 predicted proteins | sample 9134181 | NCBI WGS metagenome assembly JAEEGH01 (sample SAMN16246544, study PRJNA631951) | gut metagenome | biome: gut microbiome; feature: rumen; material: DP-attached | host: Bos | place: Iran: Karaj | collected 2018-10 | reverse complement strand
AATTTGTGGATGATACTATGCCTAAAACGATCAAGATCGCTTTGAAGTACCATCCCGCGACAAAACAGTCCGCTATCAGCGAGATTAAGCGTGTCAGCCGCCCCGGTCTTCGTAAATACGTGGGTGTCGATGAACTGCCCTCTGTGTTGAACGGCCTCGGCATCGCTGTCATCTCCACTTCCCACGGCATGATGACCGATAAGGAAGCCAGAGCCCAAAACGTTGGCGGCGAAGTAGTATGTTACATCAGTTAATAGGAGGAGGAAGTTATGTCAAGAATAGGAAAATTACAAATCGCCATCCCCGCAGGGGTTGAGGTGAAAAGGGATGAACAGTCCAACATCGTGACTGTGAAAGGCCCGAAAGGCGAGCTGCAACAGTATGTCGATGAACGTATCACTTTCGAAATTGAAGACGGACACCTCCATGTGAAACGCCCGAGCGACTCCAAACGCGACCGCTCCATGCACGGCCTCTACAGAGCTCTGCTCAACAATATGATCACCGGTGTTTCCCAAGGCTTCACCAAGAAGATGGAAGTCATCGGCGTCGGTTACAAGGCTGAGGCTAAGGGTGACCATCAACTCGATATGGGTCTGGGTTACTCCCACAACATCCTGTTCGATTTCCCGAAGGAAATCACTGTGCAGACCATCAATGAGAAAGGTAAAAACCCGATTATCATCCTGAACTGCATCGACAAACAACTGTTGGGCATGGTGGCCACCAAGATCCGCTCCTATCGTAAACCCGAACCTTACAAAGGTAAAGGTATCCGCTTCGAAGGAGAGTATGTTAGAAAGAAAGCCGGTAAGTCGGCAGAAAAATAATCGTCAAAATTTGATAATATGGCTTACAATAAAAAAGAATATAGAAGAAAAAGGATTAAAAACCGCATTCGTAAGATTGTCAGCGGTACTCCCGTGCGTCCCAGAATGTCCGTTTTCAGAAGCAACCGTGACATCTATGTGCAAGTTATTGACGATGAGGCCGGCGTAACCCTCGTGTCCGCATCCTCAAAGCTGCCCGACATCGCATCCCAGAAGATGACCAAGTGCGAGAAATCCAAACTCGTGGGCAAGGAAATCGCCTCCCGCGCCCTCGCAGCCGGCATCAACGAAGTGGTGTTCGACCGTAACGGTTACTTATATCATGGTAGAGTTAAATCTTTGGCTGACGCAGCCAGAGAAGGTGGTCTTAAATTTTAATTATCAATACTATGGCTAACGAAAATATCAAGAAAGTAAAAGCAGCTGACCTCGAACTCAAAGAGCGCGTGGTCGCCACCAACAGAGTGACTAAAGTGACCAAGGGTGGTCGAATCTTCAGTTTCGCCGTCATCGTGGTCGTTGGTAATGAGAATGGTATCGTAGGCTATGGTCTTGGTAAGGCCCGTGAAGTCTCGACCGCCATCTCCAAAGGCGTGGAAGATGCGAAGAAGAACCTCATCCAAGTGCCCATCCTGAAGGGAACAATTCCTCATGCAGGTGAAGGCAAGTACAGCGGTGCCAACGTCTTCATGAAACCCGCTGCTCCCGGTACCGGTGTCATTGCCGGCGGTGCTATGCGTGCCGTCTTCGAGAGCGTGGGCGTGAAGAACGTGCTCGCCAAGTCCAAAGGTTCCTCCAACCCCCACAGCGTGGTGAAAGCCACCATCGGCGCCCTCGCCAAAATGCGCGACGCCTATACCGTGGCCCAAGTGCGCGGAGTCAGTCTCGACAAAGTGTTCAACGGCTAATCCGAACGAATTACTTCAAATGTTATAGTAAGGGATGTCCGAAAGGGCGTCCCTTTTTTTGCGATTTGAGATTTACGGTTTGCGAAAACCATAAATTGTAAATCGTAAACCGAAAAAATGTATATTTGCGCATTAATAACTTAAAAACAAAAAATTTAATAAAATGACCAGTGAAGAAATATTAACAACAGATCAACCATTTGTAAATCAAAAACTTCAGTTTGTTGAAGAACTTGTGCTCCACACCGATGCGCATATCTTTCTGACAGGTAAAGCGGGTACAGGCAAGACCACATTCCTGAAAAGTCTGCCCGCCAAAACGCACAAACGGATGGTCGTGGTGGCACCGACAGGCGTGGCGGCCATCAATGCGGGAGGACAAACCATCCACTCGTTCTTTCAGCTCCCTTTTGGACCGCAATTGCCGGAAGGAGCGTTGAATCCGACAAGATATGGGGTAGAAACCTCTTCGTTGCAATTCCAGAAATTAACACGCACGAAACTCAAAATCATGCGCACTCTAGACCTGCTCGTTATTGACGAAATCAGTATGGTTCGTGCTGATGTGCTGGATGCTGTGGATGCTGTGCTCCGTCGTGCGCGGCGCTCGTCACGACCATTCGGCGGTGTGCAGGTGCTTATGATCGGCGATGTGCACCAGCTCGCACCCGTGGCAAAGCCCGAAGAGTGGGAACTGCTCGCTCCATACTATAAAACCGTCTATTTCTTTGGCAGTCATGTTCTCCAGAAGACAGATTATCTTTGTGTGGAACTCGATCACATCTACCGCCAACATGACACAGACTTCATTACGCTGCTCAACAAGGTGCGCGACAACAAGATGGATGCGGAATGCCTTAAATTGCTCAACTCACGATATTTGCCCGGTTTCAAGCCAACAGAGGGCTATATTACCCTCACCACCCACAATTATCAGGCTGATGACATTAACAATGCGCGTTTGTCGGAGCTTAAAAGCAAAAGTCTTATGTTCAAAGCTGAAATTGACGGTGTTTTTCCGCAAAGTCTCTATCCCTGCAAAGAGGAGTTGGAATTGAAAATCGGGGCTCAAGTGATGTTTGTCAAGAATGACCCGAATCCCGAAAAGGCCTATTACAATGGTAAAATCGGACAACTGACGAATTATGACGAAAATACCGGCGCGCTGACGGTGACATGCGGTAGTGAACGCATCATAGTCACGCCCGTGCGCTGGCAGAACCTTGATTACACCCTCAATGGGGACACTCAGGCCATCGAGGAAAAGGAAATCGGCAGTTTCACGCAAATACCGCTCCGACTGGCATGGGCGGTCACTATCCACAAAAGCCAAGGATTGACCTTCGACAAGCTGATAGTGGATGCAAGGCAGGCATTTGCGCACGGTCAGGTCTATGTCGCCCTCAGCCGCTGTACTTCCCTCGAAGGCCTTGTCCTGAAGACGAAACTGGATGCTGGCACATTAGTCGGTGACGGCATGGTGGATTTTTTTGTGGAGCAGATGCCGGAAAAAGAACCATCCCAAGAGAAAGTAGATACACTTCGACAAGCATACGAATTGGGAACCATCTTGGAATTGTTTGATTTTCAGGAGTTTTACAGACTTATTGGAAAGGCAGCCAAAGTGGTTGTTGACAATCGTTCTTTGTATGAGGGCGAGTTGTTGCAGGAATTGTCAATAATTCGAGACAAGGCTAAAACAGATGTTGCCGACGTGAGCCGAAAATTTGAAAAACAAATCCGTGAATTGCATCCCACAGCACTCTATGAATCAAATCCTCTATTACAGGAAAGGCTTCAAAAAGGGGCATCCTATTTCAAGGAACAACTGAACATACAATCTGACAAGTTATTTAAGCTACCATTCAAAACTGACAACAAAACGGTGAATGAGCAAATTGAGGAAGCATTGAAACAATTGCGCGAAATTGTGTATGTCAAGAAAGAATGCCTGACCCTCTGCGAACAGAAATTCGATGTTGATCGTTATTACAAAACAAAGGCTGTCAGTTTGTTAGAGTTTGAGCAGAAGGATAAATCCACCTTTTCCATTAAAGATGCCGCAATGAATAAGAGCAAGTTGTATGATGTGCTGGCTGCATGGCGTTCGGAAAAGGCCGAAGAAGAAGATGCGGAGCTGTACAAGATAATCCCGAATAAAACGTTGAAAGCCATTGCCAAAGAGAAGCCTGTCTCTATGGATGCGTTGAAAGAGATTGAGGGTTTGGGACCTAAACGATTGCGCGCTTTTGGAAAAGATTTGGTCAATATGGTGCGGATTTTTTCGGGAATGGAATCATTGGAAGATACAAGTCCTGAATTTGAAATACCTGAAAGAATCGCTAAAAAACCGAAAGGAACCACGTTTCGTATTACCAAACAGTTGATTGACCAAGGAATGACAGCGGAGGAAATCGCTTCAGAACGAAATCTCGCACTATCCACGATTTACGGACACATAGCCCGGTTTGTGGAAGCTGGGGACTATGAAGCCTCTCAGTTTGTGGCAAAAGAGAAAATCACAGTTATTGAGGAATACTTCCGTGATACAGAAGACCCATCGTTGGGAAAAGCCAAAGAGGTTTTGGGGGACGATTATGAGTTTTGGGAACTCCATATAGTGCAAGCCGGAATGAATAAAAAACAAATCCAAAACGAATGAAAAAAAATGCTTCTCCCTATCATTTTCGGTCTGTTGACTTCTTGTGGACAAACCAAGGCATCTGATAACACACACGAGCTGCCCGCATCATTCACCCAAAAGTGCTGTTCCCTTACCATTATGGGAAAACAGATGTCAGTGGTCTGCCTGCCAAATTACAAAAGGAGGGTGTTGAAGTGCGTATCATGCATTACGAAGAATCCTTCCTCCTGAACGCTATCACACAAAGCGCCAACGAATGCATTTTGTGCAGAAATACATTCGTTGGCGCTTTTACGCTTGATCGAATAGTCAAGAATTCCTATTTCCCTTACTTCCTTACAATAACGCTGCCGCTGCCCTGATGGGTGGCGAGAATCAAGACTTCGGCAATCTGCACGTGGGCGGGCGCATTGGCGGCATAGACGGCCACATCGGCGATGTCGTCGCCCGTAAGCGGCTTGATACCTTTATAAACATTGGCGGCGCGCTCCGTGTCGCCATGGAAACGGGTGTTACTGAAGTTCGTCTCCACCAAACCGGGCTTGAGATTCGTCACGCGGACGGCACTGCTTGCCACATCAAGGCGCAATCCGTCCGTGATGGTTTTCACCGCCGACTTGGTGGCACAATACACGTTTCCGTTGGCGTAAGCGGCATCACCGGCCACGGAACCGATATTGATAATATGGCCGCGGTCGCGCTGCACCATTCCCGGCACGATGAGACGGATCATGGTCAGCAACCCCTTGATGTTGGTGTCGATCATCGTTTCCCAATCCTCGAAACTGCCCTCGTATTCGGGCTCCAGACCGAGTGCCAAACCAGCATTGTTGACCAACACATCGATGGCTTTCCATTCTTCGGGAAGTGCGTTGATGCACTGCGTGGCCTTCTCACGATCCCGCACATCAAACACCAACGTCAGCACTTGAGTGCCCTTATCCGTCAGTTCATTGCGAATTTCTTCCAGTTTCTGCTCGTTTCGCCCGGTCAGAATCAGTTTGTCGCCATTCTCGGCGAATTTCCTTGCACATCCAAGCCCAATACCGCTTGTCGCACCCGTTATCAATACAATCTTATTCATAATCAATATATTAAACTGTGATAAATTCAATAGGATTTCGATTACAAAAATACATTTTTTGCATTATGAAATGTTCCTGAGTTTCCCAACGTGCATTTTTGATTTTTTTGTACCTTTGCGGCCTAAAACAACCTGATATGAACGGCAAAGTAATCATCGTGTCCGCACCGTCGGGGGCGGGCAAAACCTCCATCGTGAAGCACGTATTGGAACTTCTTCCCGAACTGCGGTTCTCCATATCCGCAACCACCCGCACCAAACGGGACGGTGAGGTCAACGGCAAAGACTACCATTTCCTTTCGGTTGATGACTTCAAAAAAGGCATCCGTCACGATGCGTTTTTGGAGTGGGAGGAGGTCTATGCCAACCAGTTCTACGGCACCCTCAAGAGCGAAATCCAGCGCATTTGGGACGAAGGCAAGGTCGTGATTTTCGACGTGGATGTGAAAGGCGGACTCAACATCAAGAAGTACTTCGGCGACAAGGCGTTAGCCATCTTCGTGGAGCCGCCTACGGTACAGGAATTAGAAAATCGGTTACGAAAACGCGGCACCGAAACCGAAGAATCGTTGCGCAAGCGCGTGGAAAAAGCCGAGTACGAGCTTTCGTTTGCCCCGCAATTCGACAAAATTATCCTCAACGACAACTTGGACGACGCCCGCGAGGAGATGCTCCAAACCATCCGAGAATTTCTTGACAAATAATGAGTTGTAAGCGAAAACATATCGCCATTATCGGGGCAGGGGCTTCGGGACTTTTTTTGGCGAAGAAGCTTTCCGAATCGCCAGACATGGATGTCACCGTTTTCGAGAAAAACCGCCAGGTGGGTGCGAAACTGCGTGCCTCCGGCGGCGGCAAGGCCAACATCCTCAATCGTGACATTCGCCCCGAACATTACAACCAACCGGAGTTTGTCGCAGAGCTGCTACAGCATTATTCTCCGGAACAGCTTGAGAACCAGTTCGCTGAATGGGGTTTAGTGTCGATTACCGATGAAGAGGGCCGCGTCTATCCCGCCTCGCAGTTTTCCCAAACTGTCGTCGATGTGCTGACCCATTATCCGAACGATAATGTACAATTGGTAACGAATTACGACATCCAACATCTTGAGTATAAAAACCATAAGTGGATAATTAACGACTACCCCACCCCATTCGACGTTTTGGTTCTGGCATCAGGATCTCCTGCAGGCATGATTCCGAAAAACCAAAGGGACTACAATCACTATCTGCAAGATTTATCACTGAAAATCAACCCATTAGAATCTTCTCTGTCGGGTTTCATCCTAAAAGATTATCCAAAGTCACTATCGGGCTGCAGAACGAAAGCTGTCGTTTCATTATACCAAAATAAGAAACTGATTCACAAAGAGTCTGGGGAAATCACGTTCAAAGATGACGGGGTCTCTGGCATTGTCATCATGAACTTGTCGGCCTACTACCGCCGGTTGCTATCCACGAAGAATTGTCGTTTGGAAATCAACCTCACCTATTGGGACGAAAATTTCGACACAGACACTTATTTACGCGACAATCGCAACACCACCGGACTTTTACATCCGAAATTAGCCGCCCTATATCAGCAGCAGCCCTTCGACATTCACCGGCTCACATTCCAAATCGAAGACACCTATCCGTTAGAAGGGGCGCAAGTGTGCCACGGAGGCATCGACCTGTCGGAAATTGAAGGGAACTTTGCCGCAAAAAGATTCAAGAGCCTCTACATTCTCGGCGAAATGCTGGATGTGGACGGCGTTTGCGGAGGGTACAACCTATTCTTCGCGTTCGCGTCAGCGGCAATAACGGCCACCTCTATAACAAAGTAGAGACGCGCCTCAGCACGCCTCTACCATTCTTTCATTCGCTTTTTCAGCCAAACGTCCTATAATTTCACGTCATTCTTCATTATGCATTATGAATTATGAATTATGAATTATGAATTAGTATTTCGGCTCCACTCCCATGTTAAAGAACATGAACGAGTAGATATCCACTATTTCATCGACGGCTTTGTCAAGGGGTTTGCCGGCGCCGTGTCCCGCGTTGCTCTCGATGCGGATGAGATGCGGCTTGTCGCCGATGTCGCTGTTCTGCAGAGTCGCGGCGTACTTGAACGAATGCGCGGGCACCACACGGTCGTCGTGATCGGCGGTGGTCACCAAGATGGCAGGATATTCCTTACCGTTCTGGATGGAGTGCAGCGGAGAGTACTTGTAGAGGTACTCGAACATCTCCTTACTGTCCTCGCTGGTGCCGTAATCCACGGCCCAGTAGCGACCAATGGTGAACTTGTGGTAGCGCAGCATGTCCATGACACCCACTTCCGGGATGGCCACGGCGAAGAGGTCGGGACGCTGGTTCACGACCGCGCCCACGAGCAGACCGCCGTTGGATCCGCCCATCACCGCAAGCTTTTCTTTGCTGGTGTAGCCCTGCGCAATCAGGAACTCGGCCGCGGCAATACAGTCGTCGAACACGTTCTGTTTCTGCATCTTAGTGCCGGCCTCGTGCCACTCCTTGCCATACTCACCACCGCCGCGAAGGTTGGCCACGGCATACACACCGCCCTGCTCCAGCCAGGCCAAACGAGTCGCGCTGAAACTTGGCGTGAGCGAGATGTTGAAACCACCGTAACCGTAGAGTAGCGTCGGGTTGCTGCCGTCCATCTTGATGCCTTTCTTGTGGGTGATGAACATCGGAATCTTGGTGCCGTCTTTGGAGATATAGAATTTCTGCTCCGTCACATATTCGTCGGAGTTGAACTTGATTTCGGATTTCTTGTACAGGATCGATTTGTTGTTTTTGACATCGTAACGATAGATGGTCGCCGGCGTCACGTATGAGGTGACGGTGTAGAAGGTCTCTGTGTCATCGGCCTCGCCAGAAAAGCCGCCAATGGAACCGATCTGGTCATTGTCGAGCTTGGCGAGGAACTTGCCGCCCTCATCGAAAATCTTCACCACGGAATGGGCGTCCTTGGTATAGTTGGCAATCAACCTTTTACCGATGTGACTGACGCCCGCGAGGACTTCGCCCTTGGTGGCGGGAATGACATCGGTCCATCCCATCGTCGTCAGACTGCCAATCGGGATGCTAATGACCTGGTATTCGGGCGCGTTGTGGTTGGTCATCACGAGGAAATGGCCGTCAATCTCGTCTATCACGCTGTAGTCATCCGTAAAGTCGGTCACCGCCTTGATAAACTGTGCTTTCGGATCATTCAAATCTTTGTAATACAGAGAATTGCCCGATGTAGATTCGCTACCGTAAATCACTAAGTAGCGTTTGTTGACAACCTCGGCGCTAAAGCTAAGGTTCGGGTTGGTGCGGTCTTCGTAAGCTAATTTATCCTCTTTTTGGTCGGTGCCGACTTTGTGGTAGTAGAGTTTGCCGTTCTCGTTCACGCCGGAGAGTTCGTTCTTGGGCTCGGGGAAGCGGCTGTAGAAGAAGCCGTCGTCCTTCCACGCTATACCGGAGAACTTCACCCACACGAGGTGGTCGTCCAAGTCCTTGCCCGTCGCGATGTCCTTGACGTAAATTTCCTGCCAATCACTGCCGTTACGGGAGATGGCGTAACCGAGATACTTGCCGTCATCGGAGATGTCGAGCGTGGAGAGCGCCACGGTGCCGTCATTGGAGAGTTTGTTGGGATCGAGCAGCTCAATGGCTTTACCGTCAAGGGAATTCTTGTAGTAGAGCACGCTCTGGTTCTGCAGACCATCGTTGCGGTAGAAGAAGTAGCGGTCACCCTTTTTCCACGGCGCACCCTCCTTCGGGTAATTCATGATATCCAACAGATGTTTCTTCATCTTCTCACGATAGGGAATCTGCGCCAAGAACTTGTTAGTCACCTCGTTCTGCGCCTTCACCCAGTTGGCGGTCTCCTCGGAATAGTCGTCCTCGAGCCAGCGGTAAGGATCGGGCACCGCCACACCGAAGTAGTGATCCACGGTGTCGCATTTCTTGGTTTCGGGGTATTCCACCTTCGGAACCGTGTTGTTTTTCTTATTACAAGATGCAAGCATAATGATGGTGCTTAATGCTAAAATACTGATAGTTAGTTTTTTCATTGATATGATTGTTTTAATTATTTCGGAAGTGCAAAAATAGTTTTTTTAGTGAGCAGTGAGCTGTTAGCATTTCGAAGAAATGGACGGGAATCTTGGGTATTCAAAAAATTCAACAGAGCAAAAAGTATTCATATTTTTACTATATTTGCCGCGCAAAACAAAATGTTATTATGAGCTATAAAACAGTGAAAGAGGTTATTATCCTGTTGTTAAAAAACGGATATGAACTCAAAAGTCAAAAAGGAAGCCACTTGAAGTTTGAAAAAGACGGGAAAGTGGTGATTGTCCCAAATCATGGCAGCAAAGGTATTGAGAAAGGAACTTACTACAGCATTCTTAAACAAGCTGGATTAAGATAATTAATGAAAAAAAAGTGACAATGACAACAGTAGATATTATTGTGGAACATGCCGGCAAGAATCTGAGCGCATATATGAACGATGCACCCATTTTCACGGTAGGAAAAGATTTGAAAGAAATCGAAAAGAACATACGAGAAGCGATCGAATTATATTTGGAAGACAATCCGAATCCGTGTCCCACCTTGTCGAAAGAATATGAGCTGATATTCAAGATTGATGCCGCAACATTCATCAACTATTACAGTAATGTGTTCACGAAAGCTGCACTGAGCAGGATAACTGGCATTAATGAACGTCAATTATGGCATTATGCGGCCGGGGTGCATAAGCCACGAAGAAAACAAGCAGAGAAAATGCAGAACGGCATAAAATCTCTCACCCATGAACTCGAATCCATCCAACTGATATGAGATGTTGAATTCTTTTTATTATGGCGTTCCGGCGCAGTGTCAGAACCTTACACCACCGTTCCGAACAACCCGTTCTATATCCTGTAACCCATAACCATTAAAAATTGTATCTTTGCGCCATATTTTTGAAACCACAGATTATGCGTGACGCCCGTATTTTCATAGAAAAAAAACAGGGTTTTCAAGTCGAGGCCGACAGTTTGAAAGCCACTTTGAATCAGAATTTTAATCTTAAAATCAACAACCTTCGCCATCTGAAGGTCTATGACATATTCAATATAGACGAGGAGCTGCTCAAGAAAGCCGAAAGCGTGGTTTTCTCCGAACCGGTGACCGATGACATTTATCACGAATTTCCGTTGGACGGCAAGAAGTATTTTGCCGTAGAGTTCCTGCCCGGGCAATTCGACCAACGAGCAGACAGCGCCATGCAATGCCTTAAGCTCTTGAATCCCAAGACGGAAGCGGTCATCAAAAGCGCAAACTTGTTTGTCATTGACGGGGATTTGACGCCTGACCAATGGCAGAAGGTGAAGAAATACTGCATCAATGAGGTGGAAGCCCGTGAAAAGGATATGGCTCGTTTAGAACTGACTGAAAACCCTGAGGTTCAAGACGTTCCAATTTACGAAGGTTTCAGAACCTGGACGGAAGAGCAACTGCGTGACTTCCACGGCAAGATGGGGCTGGCAATGTCTATGGAGGATCTGAAATTCATCCAGCAATATTTTGCCAACGATGAGAAACGTGACCCGTCCGATACGGAGGTCAAGCTGTTAGACACCTACTGGAGCGACCACTGCCGCCATACAACGTTCGAGACTGCAATCACGGACATCCAAACAGAAGGTGACAACATTTACAAAGAGCAGATAGAAAATGCGTTGCGTGAATATCTCGCTGTGCGCGACGAAATGTACGGCAAAGACACGCAACGGCCTGTCACGCTGATGGATCTGGCTTCCATCAACGGCAAATACGAGTACAAACGCGGCAACCTCCCTGACAAGGAAATCTCCGAGGAGAACAACGCTTGCAGTATCCGCGTGAAGGTGGATGTCGATGGCAAGGAGGAGGACTGGCTGCTGATGTACAAGAACGAGACGCACAACCACCCAACGGAAATTGAGCCGTTCGGCGGGGCAGCCACCTGCGTGGGCGGTGCCATCCGCGACCCATTGAGCGGGCGTAGCTATGTGTATCAGGCACTGCGTGTTACGGGCGCGGGCGACATCAACGCCCCGATTTCCGCCACACTGCCCGGCAAACTCCCGCAGTCGGTGATTTCCAAGACCGCAGCCGCCGGATATTCCTCTTACGGTAACCAAATCGGTCTGGCCACGACCTGCGTGCGCGAAATCTATCATCCTGACTATCAGGCAAAACGATTGGAGATTGGCGCCGTGGTGGGTGCCGTTCCCGAGAATCAAGTGCGCCGTGAGCGTCCTCTTCCTGGCGACATCATCATCATGTTCGGCGGCCGCACTGGTCGCGACGGTGTCGGTGGCGCTACCGGCTCCTCAAAGGAACACAACGAAAAATCTCTTGACACCTGCTCTGCCGAGGTGCAGAAAGGTAATGCCCCGGAAGAACGCAAAATCCAGCATCTCTTCCGCCGTCCAGAAGTGACCAAGCTCATCAAAAAATCCAACGACTTCGGTGCCGGCGGCGTGAGTGTGGCCATCGGTGAACTGGCCGATGGACTGGTCATCGATTTGGACACTGTTCGCACGAAATACAACGGCCTTAACGGTTCGGAGGTCGCCATCAGTGAGTCGCAGGAGCGCATGAGCGTGGTGGTTGCCCCCGAGGACGTGGAAACTTTCTTCCAATACTGCCGCGAAGAGAACTTGGAAGCTAACATCATCGCCAAGGTGACTGATAACAACCGCCTGACGATGACGTGGCGCGGCAAGACCATCGTGGATCTCAGCCGCGACTTCATCAACACCAACGGTGTGCGGCAGAAGGTGACCGCCAAAATTGCTCCCGTGGAGAACGGTGTGATGAAATCTGTTGACATTCAAGGGAAAACGATGCAGGAGAAATGGCACAGTTGCCTCACCAACCCGAACGTGGCTTCCCAAAAGGGCCTTATCGAGATGTTCGACGCTACTATTGGGGCCTCCACAGTGCTGATGCCATTTGGCGGTAAAAACCAGCTGACCGAGACGCAGGTAAGCGCACAGAAGCTTCCTGTGTTACACGGACATACAAACCTCGCCTCCATCATGGCGTTCGGCTACAATCCGTTTATCGCCATCCGTTCGCCGTACCATGCAGGTGTGATGGCCGTGTTGGAGGCCATGTCGAAAATCGTTGCAGCCGGCGGCGACTACCACAAAATCCGTTTTACCTTCCAGGAATATTTTGAGAAACTCGGCAAAGAGCCAACCCGTTGGGGCAAACCGCTTTCCGCACTGTTGGGCGCCTTCTGGATGCAGAAATCCTTTGCTCTCGCCTCTTTGGGCGGCAAGGACTCCATGAGCGGCACCTTCAAAGACATGCACGTGCCGCCTACCATCGTCTCTTTCGCCATTACCACGGAAAACGCCGACCATATCATCTCTCCGGAATTCAAGCAGAAAGACAATTATATTTACCTCATAGAAAACAAGTTAGAAAACGACATCCCGAACATCCAGCACACTGCCGAAATATTCGACTTCGTACACAAAAACATTCTGGATCAAAAGATAATCTCTGCCTTCACATTGCAGTTCGGTGGCATCGCGGAAGCATTGGCCAAGATGAGCTTCGGCAACGATTTAGGCTTTGATATCCAGACTGATAAAGACTTGTTTGCATACGGTTACGGCAGTTTCATCGTGGAAACCACTGAGAAACTGGATGCGCCGTTTGCCATTGAGTTGGGTAAGGTCGCTGACGACTTCATCGTTAACGGCGAGAAGCTCGACAAAGCGGCGTTGTTGGCAGCTTGGCGCGGTTTCTACGGCAAGCTCTACCCGCAGACCGCCCCGAACGAGACGGTTTCCGTAGGTACGGAGTTCACTCACAAGGCGCAGAATAACCATTTCGAACCTGCCACGAAAGTAAGCAAGCCGAAGGTGATTTTGCCTGTGTTCCCCGGCACAAACTGTGATTACGACACAGCAAAAGCTTTCGAGGACGCCGGCGCGGAAACCCGCATCTTGGTCTTCAAGAACTTGGACGAGGCGGCCATCGAGCAATCCATCGACGAACTGGCAGCAGCCATCCGCGAGTCGCAGATACTCGCACTCTCCGGCGGTTTCAGCTTGGGTGACGAGCCCGATGGGAGCGGCAAGTTCATCGCCAACGTGCTCAACAGCCCGAAGGTGAAAGCGGCCGTCGAGGATCTGCTGGCCCGCAAGTGCTTGGTACTCGGCATCTGCAACGGCTTCCAAGCACTCGTCAAGTCGGGGCTGCTGCCCTTCGGCAAGCTCGGCGACGTCACGCCCGACTCCCCCACCCTTTACCGTAACAACATCAACCGCCACATCTCGCGCATCGTGCGCACCCGCGTGGGCAGCACCAATTCCCCGTGGCTCTCATCCTTCCAAGAAGGTGATGTCCACCAGATTGCCGTCAGTCACGGCGAGGGCAAGTTCGTGGTGTCGGAGAAACTGGCCAAGCAGCTCTTCGAGAACGGCCAGGTCGCGTTCCAATACTGCGACGAAGCTGGAAACGTGAGCATGGATCCCGAGGACAACCCCAATGGTTCCTTCTACGCCATCGAGGGCATCGTTTCCGACAACGGTCTGATTCTCGGCAAGATGGGTCACAGCGAACGCAAGGGACGCAACCTCTACAAAAACATCAGCGGAAACAAGGAGCAAGACATCTTTGCGAACGCGGTGGCGTATTTCGGGCGATGAGGCGATGAAACGATGAAACGATGAAACGATGAAGCGATGAAACGATGAAAGGATGAGATAAAATATGATACCGTCTGCTCTCTATTCACCAATCACTATTCACCAATCACCAATACACCAGCTTCAATAACCAATAACCCATAACCAATAACCATTTAAGAACATGCGAATCAACGACATAGAATACATTGAAGTGGCGGTTTTTGACGTCAGGTCATCCTCCCAGGCTATGGAGGCATTCTCCATGATTCTGGTGGACAAGGCGAATCTCACCCATTATGTGCCCATCATCATCGGGTTGAACGAGGCGCGGGCGATTTTAGGCGAGCTGCACGGAAGACTTCCTCAACGGCCTCTCACTCATGCGCTTTTCGTTGACCTCATCACAAACAATATCCCCGACTACAACATCGAGTTTGTTTCCATCAACGAGTTCAGCCAGGGAATCTATTATGCCTCCATTGTCATCCAAACGCCGACCGAATCGTACTTTGAGGTTGATGCCCGCCCATCGGATGCCGTGGCCATCGCCTTGTGCGCCGGCGTACCCATCTATTTCAACAAGGTTCTCTTTGAAGAACAGATGCAGATTGCCACGAAAACGCCTGATTATCAAGAGGAAGTCCCCTTTACAAGCGAATCTGGAAGGGTACGTCCTTCTACTCCAACCGAAAATGTCCAATCGGAATGGGAAAACCTTTCTGTGCCGGAACTGAAAGAATTGCTCCAGAATGCTGTTGAGGAGGAGAATTATGAGCTGGCGGCGAAAATTCAGGAGGAGATAGATAGACGTAAGACGTAAGACTTGAGACTTGAGACGTAAGACTTACAACCTGAAACTTGAAACTGGAGGATGAATGATTTTAGACAGAATGCCCGCACCGTTCTCAAGCAACATTGGGGATACGACAGTTTCCGGCCTCTGCAGGAGGACATCATCATTTCTGTGCTGGAAGGGCGTGACACTCTCGCACTATTGCCCACCGGAGGCGGAAAATCCATCTGTTTCCAAGTGCCTGCCCTCGTGAAAGGCGGTCTCTGCATCGTCATCTCCCCACTCATCGCGCTGATGAAAGATCAGGTGGAGCACCTCCGCGCCCGCCATATCAAGGCCGGTGCCATCTACTCTGGGATGCGGCAGAGCGAAATCCAGGCCACCATCGACAACTGCCTCTTTGACCTTGAATACCGTTTTCTCTACGTTTCCCCAGAACGACTTCAAACAGAACACTTTAAGATGAACTTCGAGCGGATGCCAGTCTCCATGATTGCCGTGGATGAGGCGCACTGCATCTCGCAATGGGGCTACGACTTTCGTCCGCCTTATCTGGAAATCGCGCAGATTCGCAAGATTTTCCCGCAGGTGCCCATATTGGCCCTCACCGCCACCGCCACACCCGAAGTAGTAAAGGATATCCAGCTGCGGCTGGACTTCAAGACCGAAAATGTCTTCCAAAAAAGCTTCAAACGAAGCAATCTGACCTATTTTGTGGTTAACGAGGAGGACAAAAACAGCCGTATGCTTCGGATCATGAACCGTTATCCCGGCTCGGGCATCGTGTATGTGCGCAACCGTAAGAAAACAGCGGAAACCGCTGTTTTCCTGCGCAATAACGGCATCTCCGCCGATTACTATCATGCTGGGTTGGATCCCCGCGAACGCGACCGCAAGCAGCAAAGCTGGATGAAAGGCGAAACCCGCGTGATGGTTTCCACCAATGCTTTCGGCATGGGTATTGACAAACCGGACGTACGGTTCGTGGTACACATCGACCTGCCCGACACTTTGGAGGCCTACTTTCAGGAGGCGGGGCGCGCTGGCCGCGACGAGAAGCCCGCTGTCGCTATCTTGTTGTACGACAACTACGATGTGGCCCAACTCAAGCGCAACTTCACCTTCACATTCCCCGAAATTGACCGTGTGCGCGAAGTCTATCGCGAACTTTGCCAGTCACACCATATCGAAATCGGCACGGGCCAGAACAAGGTCTTTCCATTCTCCATGGAAGAACACGCCCGCGCCGTGAAGATGAACGCCGCACAGTATTTCAACGCGCTGAAACTGCTCAACAACATCGGCGTCATCCTCGTATCCGAACACCTGCGCGAAAAGTCCGAATTACAGTTTCGTCTGACCGGCGACCAATTGCTGCAATTTCAAAAAGAAAAACCCGAGTACGAACCTCTGATCACCACAATTCTGCGTTCCTATACTGGCGTGTTCTCCCAATTCGTCAACATTGACGAACAGCTGTTGGCCTCCCGTTTGGAAACATCAGAAAAATCTGTAATAGAGCAGCTTAAAACGTTGCGAAGCGAGAAAATTCTCTCTTACCAGCCGCAGAGCAATATCCCGTTAATCGTCTTTTTGAAAGATAGAATTGACGAAAAATATCTCTATTTTGACAAAAAAATCTACGATTTTCGGAAGGAGAAAGCGGAAGAGCGGTTGGCAGCAGTGGAAAATTACGTGAAAACCGACAACGTATGCCGCAGCCAATTGTTATTGCAGTATTTCGGTGAATGGGACAGCACCCCATGCGGCGAGTGCGACGTGTGCAGACGCAACCAGATTCAACGTATCAAAAACAAAACCTTTGAACAGATTTCCGGCGAAGTAAAATCCTTACAGCAAAAAGGTTATGCCCCAAAACAAATCCTCACTGAACTTTCCACAAAATATGAAGAACCGCAAATCGTGGAAGTGATGCGGTGGCTCGCCGACCAACGTTAGTTAGCAATTAGAAATTGGCAATCAGTACAAAAAAAGGACTTAAGATTCTGCATCCTAAGTCCTAAATCTTACGTCTTACGTCACACGTCTTACTTCTTCTTGAACAAGGAAACAATGAAAAGCAGCACGCATGCGCCGATGACGGATACAATGAGTTCCCAGAGAAGTCCGGCTTTCTGGATGTGAGCCAAGCTCATAAGCCAGCCGCCAAGGAAACCACCTATCACACCGATGATAATATTGACAATCAGGCCGAAGCCTCCGCCTTGCATCAGTTTGCCAGCCAACCAGCCAGCCACTGCACCGATGAGCAGAAAAAGAATAATTCCTACAATGTCCATAGTTTTAGATTTTGGTTAAACATTTATGATGGTGCAAAAGTACAAAAATAAATTTGACATTGCACGTTGATTTTGTTTTTTGCTTTTGGCTATTAGATAAATGCAACATTCTTCATTCTTCATTCTTCATTCTACATTCTTCATTCTTCATTATCAGCACCGCATTGGAAACACCTCTTTCCCCTTCGTGGTCGAAGCGACCGTTGTCGGAAGGACAGTTGAGAACTCCTTGGAACTCATTGAAATCCAGCCATATCGTGGTGGAGCCGCCGCCATCGAGGTTGAGGGCATCACGGCAACCGAGCCATCGTAATAACAGTTGTAACTCCTTGAGTGACAATCCTTCCGCTTCTTTTGCCCTGCCATCTGCCACGAGAAACAGCACCGTTCCATCCTCACGGATGCCAACGGCGGTGCGGTTGTGACGGTTGGTGACGAATGTGCGGTCGTCGCGCATATACTGTAGCGTGTCATGCCAAATCAACAGCGGACCGGCAGTCATAATATCCGGATAAGGTAAACCCTCTTCCCAATGTCTCGAAGAACCGGTTTTGAGAATGAGAACGCTGTCGTGGTTCAGACAAAGTGTACCATATTGGTAATATTTGCGGTTCACGGTATCCTTACCGGGGGTGTTCTCCCCGAGTTCCAGGCTGTCGATACGCAGGTAGCAGACCGGAAAGTGCTGGTCCATATCGAAGAAGGAGCCGTTGACTGCCGCCACCGCGCCGTGCTTGCGAGCCATCTCGGAAGTTTTCGTGCGGCGCGGCTCGTGCGCGAACGCCAACGTATAGTGCTCCGTATCAGGGATTTCCAATACGAAAATCTGCTGATTCGAGGCGAACAGCTGCTTTCCTTCGAACCGGCACTGTTTCAGCACCATGCCGTCGAGGGTGTCGGTCTGCCAGTTCCCGTGTATGAACGCCAAGGAGTCGCGCTGCGCGTGGAGGCAAAGGGCGAGAACGAGGAGTGTTAGGGTTAAGGTTGTTCGTTTCATTGCCTGTTTCGTTTGTCTCATCGCATAATCGAAATAATAGGAGCATCCAATGCAGCGGAAATTTTGGCCAAAGTGGACAACGTGAAGTTGTGCCCTCCACCTACCCAATGCGATACGGCCGCTTCAGATGTGCCTACCATCTTTGCGAACTCTTTTTGTGACAATTTGCGGTTCTTAAGCAAATCGTCAATCCAGTCAGCAATTTCGTATGACCATTTCACCTGTAGCTTTAATGCTTTTGGTGTCTCATCAAGTGTCTGCTGAAATAGTTGTTCTGTTTCTTTCGAATGTTTCATATTTCAAATTGTTTGTCATCCACTCCAGAAAGTGTGGCCTCTTCAATAGTGATTTCGCCTTTCGTTTCAGCTAATCTTAAGAGGTCGTCTAATTTTTGCAGTTGAATTACATATCCATTTAACTCGGAATCCTCTTCGTAAGTTTTGGTGGATTTAGGACCACCATTTCCTACAATCAACACACTGTCGGATAAGCGTAGGCAATATAGTCTCAACTTACTGCTTTGTATGGGCAGTGCGGCTACTCGGTCGCGCATTTTCCCTTCAGGTCTGAAGTACCTGTCAAGAAATCCCATAGCATTCATCATGTGTTGTAATGCGTTCAAGATCTTCTGAAGATCAGGTTGAAGTGTTGCATTTTCATTGCCTTTAACAATGAATTTCTGAAATTCAGTGAAGCTTTCACCTTCAAAACAAATAGTGAAGAGTCCAGCCTTTTCTGTTTGTCTAACGGATTGGATAGTTGCCTTAGTCATATTATATACCTTAAGTTTCAGACGGCAAATATACAATTTTTTCAAATAATTATCTTAAAAGATAATTATTCTAGACAAAATTCTTAATTGATGGAATACAACCCAGTGAATAGAAAAAAGTGACTACGACCAAGTGATTAACAGCTAATTTTAATGGCATCACTTGAGGGTCAACATAATTTCATCGTATCATCGCGCCAACGCCGCCACCACGCTCTCGATGTCCTCGTCGGTGGTATCCCATGAAGTCACGAGCCGGATCTCGTCCTCGGTCTCGTTCCAGTAGTAGAAAAAGGTGGTCTTGGCAAGGCGGTCGGCGACGGGACGCGGGAGTTTGAGCAGCAGGATATTGGCATCGGTGCGTTGGGTGAAGATGTTACCGCAAAGTTCGGTAATGCGTTGGCGGAGCTTCTGTGCCTGCGCGTTGGCGTGCGCGGCGTTCTTCTTCCACAGGTCGTTCTCGAAGTAGGCAATGAACTGGGCACTGAGGTAGCGCATCTTGGAGCTGAGCTGGGCACATTGCTTGCGATGATATTTGAGCTCGGGCACCAACTCGGGGTTCAGCACCACGACCGATTCGCCCATTAGCATCCCGTTCTTGGTGCCCCCGAAGCTGACAATATCGACGCCACTGTCGGTGGTCATCTCCTTGAAGGTTTTGCCGAGGGTGACGGCGGCATTGGCGATGCGTGCGCCGTCGAGGTGCAGATACATGCCGTGCGGGTGGATGAGGTCGGCGATTGCGCGGATCTCCTCGCAGGTATAGACCGTGCCGAGTTCCGAGCACTGCGAGATATAGACGGACTTGGGCTGCGAGTGGTGCTCGAAGCCCCAATTGGTGAGGTGCGGGCGGATGAGCTCCGGCGTCAGCTTGCCATCGGGCGTGGGGATAGTCACCAATGAGGCACCGGTCATGAAGGCGGGCGCACCGCACTCATCGACGGCGATGTGGGCGGTTTCGGCGCAGAGGATGCTGTTGAACGACCGCACACATGCGCGCTGAGCCACCACGTTGGCACCGGTACCGTTAAAGACAGGGAAGACCTCAGCTTTTGGACCGAACTGTTCCTTGAAAATCTCCCGTACACGGGCGGTGTAGGTGTCGTCGCCGTAGGCGATTTCGTGATTGGCGTTGCAGGCCGCTATGGCCTCTAATATAGCGGGATGCACTCCCGAATGGTTGTCGCTTCCGAAGGATCTCATTGTGGTAGGAATTTATGGCGGCAAAGGTAATATTTTTTCAGTGAGGATATAAAGACGTGCAGCGCATCTCCGCGAGTACGCAAAAAAAAAATCATCACGGGTGTAGTTTTTCGTTTTACTTTTACGTTATTACAATTGTGAGACCGCAGGATCCTTTCGAAGCCATGCTCCACCGCCACAGGGGGTTGCTTTTCTCGCTTTGCCGGCATTACAGTCGGCGGGGAGTGGAGGTTGACGACCTGTTACAGGAAGTCACCGTGGCACTTTGGCGGGACAGCGAACGGCTTCTCTCCCTTTCTGCAGTGCCGCAGACGGCGTTGATCTGGAAAATCGGACGAAACAAGATCATCGACTGCTTGCGACGGGAGAAAGAGATAGAGTCATTGCCGGAAGGCTACGAGGTGCCCGACGAAGATCGCACGCTGCTCCGTGAGCTGCACGAACGGATTGCCCTGCTGGACGAACCTGACCGCACCATAGTGCGCTTGCAGTTAGAGGGATACGACTATGAAGAGATTGGAGAACGTGTGGGGATGACCGTGAAGAATGTGAGTGTGAGGTTGGTGAGAATCAAAGAGAAATTAAGAAAATCAATGGATATATGACAGAAAACCAATTTGACGAATTATGGCAACGAGCCGAGGCCGAAGGCTACAGCCAACGGCTGGCGGCGGAATACCCTGCCTGGCGACGGAAACAGAACCGCATCATCACCGCGGTGACTTCTTTGGTGGTTGTGGTGGCTGTGGCCGTGTCGGTGTTCACTATACAGCAACACCAACCCCGGAACTACGAGAAAGTATATTGTAACCGTGTCGGCACTGCCGATGCTCAATGGGCCTCCTTGGCCGCTGAAATGTTGATGGAATAATGAAAAGACTGATTATCATACTGATGATGCTGCTTCCGATAGCGGCAATGTCGCAAAGTGAGCTGTACAAACGCTACGCCTCCCGGCAGGAACTCTCTGTGGCGCAAGTAAGCGGTTTCAAGCTCAGCGAAAGCGAACGAGTTGATGTTGTACTCATTGTCGCTGATGACGATGCGGCTTGGCAACGGTTGACTAAAGAATTGAACATCAAAGGAGAAGAAGGCGCGGTGAGTTGGTTGGGCGACATCAAGAACCCTGCACAGCGTGTGAAATGGACGGGGACTCCCGTTTTGCGTGTAGTGGCTTCCCACGCACGCCGCACGGTGGCCCTCTACCGCGTCAACACCGAGGCTCAGTACGATGCCCTCCTTGATTATCAACTGAATAATATGAAACAAGAAAAAAGAAAATAGAGAACATTATGAAAAGAACACATAAATTCACCGCAATATTGGCGGTATTGGCTTTTGTCTTCGCAGCATGCGAACAGCATCCTATAAATCCCACTCCCGGAGGCGATGAGGGCAACAACGACCCCAAAGAGCGTGTTATCGTTTACACAGTGGGACAAACTGAAAACCGCCAGACATTGGATACCGAAGGAGAATGGGACGCCCTGCTGGATGTGCTCTGCACCCAAGCGAAAAACGGCCAAACGGTGACTTTCTACAATATGAACCAGACCACCTACTTCCAAAACAACGGGGCAGGCGGCACCAAGGCGGCAAAGACCTTCAGCACCACTGACCGCGATGCGATGAAAGCCTGGATGAAGGAGAGGGAGAAAGAAGGGCTTACCGTGGTGGTCACCTACGACAACGGCACGTGGAATGGGTTGGCATACGCTTCCGCCCCGCCCGCAAGCACTTCGGTGGACATCATCGGCACGTGGCATTTCATCTGCTCGGTGGTCAACCACATCGACCAGAACGGCACCTTGACGGGCAGTGACCTCTTCGTTCCAGAAGACGGCGGCGGCTCCATGTTCTACACCTTCTATAGTGATGGCACCCTGACACTGACTTTCAATGGAATGGATGGCACCACGGCCTCAGACAATTCCACATGGACCCTTAGCAGCGACGGTGAACTCTGCAGTGAACTCTTGCCGAGTGGCGGCTGCTGGGATGTGAACTGGATCACAGACAACACCATGATCATATCACGTGCTGATCTTGGCACTGAAGAGGGAGATTTCCTCTGTCAACTGCAATTTGAAAGAGAATAAAAAAAAATTTTCACCGCTGTAGTTTTTCATTCTCTTAATGCGTTCTTACAACAGAAACAATCAAACTTATTCAAATAATCAATTAAAGTAAAAATTAAAAGTATGAAGAAAAACATTTTTGCAATCGCATTCATCGCCATCACCCTCTGCATGGCCTCTTGTCAGAAAGACCCCATTGTCCCTGGTGGAAATGGTGAAAATCCTGCCAACACTCCGAGAGTGGCCGTCACTTCCGACCTCATCGGCACCGACTGGACCGCCAACCTCGCCCTTGAAGACCTGCTCCAAGCCATGACCGGCATGAACCTCAGCGACTACGGTTGCGAATTTCCTGAAGGTTTTGACGCCAACATGACTTTCAACCTCAGTTTCGACAACGAGTACGCTCACATCACCTTCGGCGACAACATGACTGTGATTAATGTTGCTGAATTAGCCGGCGAATACACCAACGAGGAAATCGAAAACATGGATCTTGCATACGTCTATGACGGCAGCACCCACACCGGCACTCTGACAGCTGTTGGCAACGACGAGAACGGTGATCCCATCAACTATCAGATTGTCTTCACCTACAATGACAACGACGACACTATCACCATCAACTTGCAATTCGCTAATGCAGAGGATGAAGACAACGTCATCAGCTTCCCGTTAGTGTTCCAACGCAACGAAGTGGAAGCATAATCGTTATCCGTACATACAATCAAAACGGCGTCCGCAGGATTCTGCGGATGTCGTTTTTTTTTATGGTGTGAAATAATATTTCTCTGAGAAGAATCATCCCTTTATTTTAACTGTTAAAAATCGAATAGTTAGAATTAAATCTGTGTTCGTGTAAAAACTCACATCACCTTGCGTTCATACTCTAATCCTTCAGGATGCCCGAAATTAAATAGCAACCCTACTTTCATTTTCGTGGCTTTTAGGTAATTATATACTTGGACGCGATTCCAATCATCTAATTCCATCACCGCCTTAAGTTCGACTATAATCTTATCGTAACAAATAAAGTCCGGACGGAACCTTTTTTTCAATTTTACCCCATCGTAATAGATTTCAATTTCCGGTTCACGTACAAAAGGAATGTTCCTTCTTTGAAACTCTATTTCCAATGCCTCTTGGTATATTGGCTCAACAAAACCTGAACCAAGAACATTATAGACACGCATAGCAGCTCCATTAATTGCGTAAGTTTCTGATTTGTAATAAAATTCCATACTTTTTCGTTTTCAAACTTTATAATTAATTTTGTTTTTTCGGCCGCAAAAATACAAAATAATTTAATACGATAGATAATTTTTTTTAAATACACCGTATTCGTCTCAATGGTGATGTACTCTTGGTAATATTCGATTGCCGATAATTCGAACACGGATTTCACAGATTTACACAGATGATGGAATGTATGTCTGTGTATAATTTGTGTCTATCTGTGTATCTGTGTGCTGTGTGCATCTGTGTGTATCTGTGTGCATCTGTGTGTATCTGTGTGTATCTGTGTTCGTGTAAAAAGATCACATCACCTTGCGAATAGGCAAGAGCTGCTGGCGGTATGTGGTGTTAGTAGTTAGTCTGCAACGCAAATCGTGCAATCAACGGTTAAAAACGAGAAACAATCCATAGTCCTGCACTTGACGATATGCCAAAAGCAGGTCTCCAACCATCAGAACTGGAAGTAGATAAACGGCTGCAGGTCCGCCGTGACGAACTGGTAAAGCACGAAGACGGCCGCAACCACGATGAGACCCATGAGCCAAAGCGGGAACATGGCGAAGTTGATGCGGTACCAGCGTTTCCAACGGTCAGGAAGCCAGTGGATGACCATGCCGAGAACGAACATGATGAAGACGAACTTGTAGTTGGCGATGATATCGGGGATAGCCGCGACGTTCCACTGCCCGCCGATGCTGTTGACCATCGCCTTGGCGGTCTCCCACGCCGTTTCATTCGCAGTGGCCGGATCGAGGTTGGAACCCGAACGGAAGAACAGACGCGTGAACGAAATGAAGACAAACGTCTGGATGATGCCCCACGTCTTGTCTAACCACTCCACCGTCTTGTCGGGCTTGATGAGCGTGAAGATGGTCTTAATGAGCGTACCCGCGAACCATACGCCGCTCCACACCACGCCGATCATCAGCGCGGGATGCGGCCACAAGTGGTTGGTGATCAGAAAAGTGACGAATATCACCGTGGCGATGGTGCTGCGCACGAGCATGTTGCCGTGTCGCCATATCTTGTATGACAGGATGCCGATACCGTTCAAGCCGCCCCAAATCATGAAGTTCCACGAGGCACCGTGCCACAAGCCGCCTAACAGCATGGTATTCATCATGTTGAGGTTAGTGCTGATCTTCAGCCGCGCCTTCTTGCTCACTAATGAAGCTACAAGCAGTGCCAACGCGATGCCGCCGATGATGCAGGTAATCACCACGCTCTTGGTGAGCAGGATGATGACCGCCGCGATGAGCGAGATGCAAAGGTAGGTGCCGAACGTGGCGTTGCGGTTGCCGCCGAGCGGGATGTAGAGGTAGTCCTTCAGCCAGTTGGAGAGCGAAATGTGCCATCGCTTCCAGAAATTGCCCGGGTTGGTGGCTTTGTATGGCGAATTGAAGTTTTTCGGCAAGTAGAAGCCCATCAGCATGGCCACGCCGATAGCGATGTCGGTGTAACCCGAGAAGTCGGCATATACCTGCAACGAATAGACAAACAACGCCGACAGGTTCTCGAAGGCGGTGAACAGCGAGGGGTTGTTGAAGACGCGATCAACGAAGTTCACGGCAAGGTAGTCGCTCATAATCAGCTTCTTGGCCAAGCCGTTGAGAATCCAGAAGACGGCGATTCCGAACTGCCAGCGGGTGAGGAAGAACTTCTTGTAAAGCTGCGGCACGAACTGGTCGGCACGCACAATCGGACCTGCAACCAACTGCGGGAAGAACGAGACGTAGAACCCGAAATCAAGGATATTGGAAACGTGCGCAATCTTCCGCTTATAAACATCTACCAAGTAACTGATATTCTGGAAAGTATAGAATGAAATACCCACGGGCAGCAGGATTTTGGAAGCGTCGAAATAGTTGGTGCCCGTCCAGTTGTTGGTCCATTGCGCGAGCCAGTTGATGACCTCATGCTCGCTGCCGACAATCGTATTGTAAGCGTCGGTGCAGAAGTAAGCGTACTTGAAATAGAAGAGTATCAGCAAGTTAATAACCACGCCCGAAATCATGAATGTCTTGCGCCAGCCGTTTCGCTGCGACTTGTCCATGAAAACACCGAGGAAGTAGTCCAAGAAGGTGTCAAACAGCAAGATGAGGACGAAGAGGCCGGAGGTTTTGTAGTAGAAAAGTAAGCTGACGAAGAAGAGGAACGTATTGCGTAACAACCGTTTGCGATGGAATAGCGCGAAGAAGGCGAACACGATGGCGAAGAATGCCCAGAAGTTGAACTGGGTGAACAACAGCGGATGCGTCTCATCGAACGAGAACAGGTTGATCAGAAACTGCGAAACGTTCTCCCAGGTCATTGCTGTAATGTTTTAAGGGGTTGGACAAAAGCGTGCCAAAAGAGGTCGCCGATAAGGTTGTAGCCGTTGACGGTGAAGTGGACGCGGTCCTTCTGAGCCAATCCTTTGGCCTGCCATTTGGCCATGGAGCCGAGCCCGCCCATCACCTCGAACTGGTCCCAACAGGCACCACCCGTGAGATTCGCTAACCGGTGCATGACATCGCTCACCTCGGGACCGGTCTTATTCACGGAGTAACGGCCCTTCTTGCCGCGCTTCCACGTGTCGTTGTTCGACAGGAAGATGAACGCACAGTCGGGATTGGCCTCGCGAATGCGGGCGATGAGCTGCAAGTAATTGTTCTTGAAGACCGTGGAGTCGAAATCGGTGCCGAATGCGTCGTTCACCCCAATACCGAAAATCACCAAATCGGGCGGGAAGGCCTTGAGGTCACGAACGAAGTTCTTGCACCGCAAATAGGATGGCACAGCCGCACCGTTGACACCTATGGATGTGAATGTTACGCCCGGTTTTCCGTTCTTCAACCAGAGCCCGTTAACGAAGAAGGTGTCTGCCGCACCGCAGGGGAAGTAGAAAGTGAACTCCTGCAGGGGACGACCGGGATAAAAGTAGTAACGCTCGTTTTCCAGATCGGATTCGTCGGGGAAGCGCCAAATGGTGTCGTATTTCAGGACAGGGTCGATGTAGTGCCCGTTGGAGCGGCCGAAGAGCACAAGCGTGTCGGTGGCGAAGTCATAATCCGGCTCGTTCATCGTGAATTTGATGGACTGAACCGACTGCATGCAATAGACGGAAATCCCCGACATGCCGAGCGGTGACGGGTACTGCTGATAGACGTTGCGGATTAGCGAGAAAACATCGGAGCGGGTGATTTTGTAGTCGCGGGGGTTGTTGCAGGCATTTGCCGCCGAGTATGGGAAAATTAACCCACGGTCAGCTGGTTCGCCACCATATTCGGCCAAGACATGCTTGCGGATGCGGTGCGACATCGTGCCCGCCTGCACGTGCGAGCCGCCGATGTGCATAATGTGGACGTTGCCCTTGCGGGAACGGTTCACACGGCCCCACTTCTCGTAGAAGCGCACCAAGGTCATGCTGTCCCTGCCCCAGCAGAGCGTGTCGTCGTTAAAACGGATGAAGGAGAATGTGGAGTCGTAGGACGAAAACAACTCGGGAAGCACCCACACAGCGGAGGTGTCGGCCTCCATCACCAGCGCGACGCTGTCAGCGGTCTCGTCGGTCTGCGCAAAAACATTCAACGCACAGAGTGTCAATATGATGCAGATTAGTTTTCGGCGGCCTCCCATAAATTGTCGAATTGTTCAGCACCCATCTTTCGGCGGGTGGTGTAGAGTTCATACATCGTCGCAAAATTCTCAGCCAAGGTCTTGCCTACATAGTTCGCGCCGGCAGGGGTGAAATGCACGTAGTCGGGACCGGCCCAGCCTTTCTTCACCCAAGCAATCATAGCGTTTCGGCCGCCCATCACCTCATACAAGTCCCAGTAAGCCACGTGGTTGCGCAGACACATATTGCGTAGGCTGTCCACCATCGCGGGCAAGAATTTGTAAGTCTGCAGCGAACCACCGTAGGAGTGGCTCATGTCAGACGGCCCAATGAAAAGCAGGGTGGCATTTGGACAGACACTCTTGATGCGACGTATCTGCTTCTGCATCAGAGCGCAATAGTCGTTGATAGACTTGGTGCTATAGGTTGAAGGCATCTGATTGCCACCGAATTGCAAGATAATCAGCCCCACGTTCGAATTTTGGTAGCATTTGCGCAAAATGGAGTCGGTGACGAGGGTGAACTGGTTGCCAGAAGAGCTGCGCAGCGGGATGTTATCGACGCTCACGCCCGGACCGTTATCGATCATGATGCCGTAAATATCAGCCGTGCCTTGCATGTTGATGCGTAGAGAAGCGGTGGTCGAATCTGTCTGCCAGCGCATAGCGTGGATGCCCGCGCCTTCGCTCGTGCAGGTGGAGTCGAAGCCGTGTTTGCGGTCGGTGAGGGTGGCGCGGAACTTGCCGTCGTGATCGTTGTAGAGCATCGTGACGCGGGAGAACCGTTTCACGCGACTGTCGGTACGCTTGTTGGTGGTGGCATTCGCGGTGAAGGTGCCGCTGCCAGTAAGACGGTAGCACTTCAACATCAGTCCGTAGTTGCCACGCGCCCGTGCTCCGTCACCGTAGGTCGAATAGAGGGTGAACGCGCCGCTGGCCGACTGGCTCACCGCGTAGGACGCAACGGTCTGGATGGCAGGCACCAAGCCCGGGCCGCCGCCGCCGAACTTCGACTGCATCCAGGTGCGGAGGTTGCCGGAAATGCGATCCATCTCGATCTGCGAGTCGCCGTAGTGGAGCACGCGCACCACCTCATCCTTGGATCTTGCCGAAGCCGCTTTCGCAAAGAATTTGTCGAAATAGGTGACATCTCCATCGGGAAGGTAAAAATGCCCTTCCGAAGCAAGAGTGGTCTTGAAATGTTCAAGCGTGTCGAGTTGCTCCTCAACACGTTTCTGCTTGATAGAGTCTTCCTTGGCGATTTCCGCGATAATGGCTTCGCGTTTCTTGCGGTTAAAAAGCGTAGGCGCAGGGATTCGCGGATCGCTTTTCAGGCTATCGCCGGGCAAATCAGGCAGGTCAGCATCTGGGTCCGCCAGCACTTTTTCGATGGATGGGAAGTTAACGGTGTGTTTGGCAAGCGTAATGCCCTCTTCGGGATAGAAGAAGCTGATAATCCCTAAACAAGTGATTATCAAAATGATGAACAACGCTATCTGCCAAGGTTTCATTCCTTTTCTACCCTAATTTTTGAGGGCGCAAAGGTACAAAAAAAGTTCATAATTAGTGCATTAGCGGAACTTTATGTTTCTGTTAGGACATAGGCGTTGACGAGACGTGAGACGTAAGACGTTGGATGTTAGATTTTGGTTGGAGCAAGTTAGCCCAACAATAAGGAACTGACTTTTGCCGTGTCCAAAGCCCATTGGTAGTTATAAACTTCATCAGCTTCAGCTTGATTGTCAACAATCTGTATGTTTTGAGCTTCGGCTTTTACGGTCAGGATTTCTCCAATAGTGCTACGAGCGGCGAGTTTCTGCAAAAATCCCCCGACAGAAACCAGATCAAGATCATGGGTGATTTGACCGCCAAAGGGCATTTCCAGCCAAGTTATTTTAGCTTCGTCAATGTCTAAAATGCCGAATACCAATCCTTTGGAAAGATTTCCTTCCGAAATCCTGACCTGATGCTGTACACATGACGGGTCATAGGCCACACCGCTTGTTTCCGACACTTTCATGGGGAAGCCGGAATTCATCCAACCCACGATGAGGTTAGGTGAAAGATTCCCGGAGGAATAGGCGTTACAGGTGAACACTGCGTATTTCGCACGGGTTTTGCGAAGTTTATCAATGTCCAGTTCCACATATTCAGCCGTGCCAATCTGCTCCGGAATTGAACGAATGTCCCCTGAATGTTTCGCGCCCCAGAATGAGAGGTTGTAATACGCACAGTCATCGCATTTTCCTGATTCATAGATAATTCTTGCGCTAAGATCCATGTCAAGATGTTGGGCGGGTAGCCCTTTCCCCCATTGCATGAAAAGTCTCACAGTATTGCCCCCCACGTTGAATTTAGTCCCTTGAAGCGCACAATTTGTGTCTTGAACGGTGCTGCTGCGCTCGCCCACCGAAAGCGGGATGTCAAACAGCTGCGGGTCGATATACATGGTTTTGGAGTCGGTAGGCGGGCTTTTGAACGTCCGACGCATCACATCAAG
>JAEEGH010006126.1_pt1 | contig 29627 bp, 20 predicted proteins | sample 9134181 | NCBI WGS metagenome assembly JAEEGH01 (sample SAMN16246544, study PRJNA631951) | gut metagenome | biome: gut microbiome; feature: rumen; material: DP-attached | host: Bos | place: Iran: Karaj | collected 2018-10 | reverse complement strand
TGCTGCTCTCCTATTATATCTACAAAAAGCAGTACAAGTAGGATGAGCAGGAATACGACCGGATCTGTGAAGAGTTGAAGAATAGAAAGAAATGACGAAAAGGAAGACTCCAAGGAATGAACGACACAGAAAAAAAGAAATCGACCGAACTTATCCGAACCATCAAATTTGTACTTTTTTCGGCTTCGGCCGGCATCATCGAAGCAGGACTCTTCGCTCTGTTGACGGAATGTACCGGCTGGAGCTACTGGCCCCGTTATCTGATTGCTCTGGTGGCCTCGGTTTTGTGGAATTTTACGCTGAATCGCAGATACACCTTCCGCTCGGACGCGAATATCCCCAAAGCCATGTTCCTCGTGGCACTGTTCTATCTCGTATTTACGCCCCTCACGACCATCGGCGGTAATTTTCTGGCAGAGGATCTGGGCTGGAATGACTATCTGGTCACCGCCCTCAACATGATCCTGAATCTGGCCACAGAATACTTATATGATCGGTTTGTCGTCTACCGGGAAACGATTGACAGTCTCCCCGCAAAGAAATCATCCGGTCATTGATTTTTCGTTGCTTCCGGATACGGAATCACAGGAAGCGGATTCGCGGTGTGCTCCCCGATGTGCTTCTCCATCCAGATCATGTCATACCACCGACCGAATTTGAAGCCGCTCGCGTGGAACTTCCCGACCATTTCGTACCCCAGATGCGCATGGAACTGCTCGCTTTCATCGGACAGGTATTCATCCTCCTGCACCGGCACCGCGATACATGCATTCATGTTCAGAACGTGCTGCTTTTTCGATGCCTCCTCCAGCGCCTCATAGAGCAGCCTTCCGATGCCCTGTCCCTTCTTTTCCCGGTCCACATACACCGTCGTTTCCACATTCCATGCATAGGCGATCCGTACGCGGAAAGGACCGGTGTAGGCATATCCGACAATCTTGTCATTTTCCACCGCCACGATGTATGGGTACTTTTCCAGTGTGTGCCGGATCCGTTCCCGGAATTCCTCCACCGTCGGCACCGTATATTCAAAGGTGATCGCCGTGTGCTCCACATAGTACGCATAGATCCGCAGGATCTCTTCCGCATCCTCCGGTGCCGCATTCCGGATCATGATCTTCTCCATCGCTTCTCCCATCCTTCCCTCATAAATCTGCTCTGTAAGCATGCGAGGCTTCTACTTTGCCAGCTTAAGTGCCAGAAGATGCATTGCCTGCTGAAATCCACCCTGTGCGATCAGAGCTTCCAGTTCCCTGGGAGTGAGGGTGGTGACCTCGACAAATTCGGTCGCATCCAGCGACTGATCTGTCACCGGGCGGCAGCCCTTCGCCTGATAGAGATAGGCATAATTATCCGAGATCGTAGCATTTGCGGGGATCTTCATCAGGAAGGTCCAGTCATCCGATTCGTACCCGGTCTCCTCACGCAGCTCCCGTATCGCTGTCTCCAGCGTATGATCCGAACCCTCGGAGGGTTCGACGCCGCCGGCCGGGAATTCCGTCGTCACCTCCCGCAGTCCCTGGCGGAACTGGCGGACACAGATGTAGCGACCCTCCTCGTCCGTGGCGACGATGACCACATAGTCCTTGCGGCTATAGGTGTAAAACGGGGACCAGACGGAGCCGTCCGGCATCCGGTAAGTGCTTTTTCGAAAGTCCAGCCATTCGTCCTGTATGAGATGTTCTGTTTCGATTTCTTTCCATGTAAGATTCTGTTCTGACATATTCCCGTTCCTTTCCGGAGCCTGCGGGCAACACATCGCCATTATACACTTTTCTGTGGCACGGATAAAGGCATCATCCTTCCATAAAATGAAAAAATAACCGGACAGATCCCCGGCGGACCTTTCTGGCCTGCCGGTGCATTCTGTCCGGTTTTGCGTTCATGTGAAGCTATATGCGGCCGCTTAGACCGTGAGGTTCTCCCCTTTCAGTCCGAGGAAGGAGCCCTCTGCCTGGCCGCCGTCCTTATGCGCGATGAGCCACTTGTTCTCCGCAGCAAGGAGTCTGTCCTCATTGTCGCAGACAGACGGATTCTTGGCCTCATGTGCCTCCTTCAGAGGAGCGTTGGTTCCAAGGGGCAGCACGATGGTCACACGGAAGCCATTGCCGTCCACACCGCAGGGAGCATAGTGCAGGGTCGTCCCATAGATCTCCACGCCACAGCCTGCAGGCAGGAAAAATGCTTCCATCTTCGAGGTATCATAGGTAAAATCATCCTCGATGTCCTGCTGGCAGCCCAGGATCAGGATCGCATCGGTCGCAGCGATATTCAGCTCGGAGCATCTGTGATACTCGACGGCATTCAGCTTCTGATTGTGGCCGTTGCAATAGCCGACCTGGATCGGCAGCTCACCGTAGTAGATTCTCTGCAGATCCTTCGAGGTGGACACTGCCTCCAGTGCGGGATCCCCTGCCACATACACCGTATCATCGGGGCAGGGCGTAGCAGCCATCGCCTCAATGAGGGGCTTCAGGTCCACATTTTTCACCACTTTTCCATACTTGCGAAATTCCGGATCCGTAACCTTTAATACCTTCATTTTTGCATCCCTCTTTTCCATACAGTTTCAGCTTCCCGCGCGAAGCGGGAGCCCGGTTTCTTCTCTTATTTTTTCATAGCTTTAGGCAAAAATATACCCAATAATTGCTATCTTTTTTGCAGATTTTCCGTCTCTGTCTCCACCGCATCACCTGCGTCCGGAAGCGCTGTTTTCTTTGCCTGCATCCGCCTCCAGAGCATCCGTCCCAGCGCCAGTCCCGCCAGTCCGTACAAAATCCCCAGGACCGCTCCGCCGAGCACATCCGTCGGATAATGCACACCGACATACATCCTGGAAAAGGCGACCAGAAGCGCCAGAAGCAGCGCAGGGATCCAGTATCTTGCCTTCGTCTCCCCGATCAGTACAACCGCTGCCGCGATGCCGGCCGCTGTATGCCCGGAGGGAAAAGAAGCATCCACCGGGAGCGGAACGATGGCAGTGAGCCCCTCCACCACCTCATAGGGGCGCGCGCGATCTACCAGTACCTTGATCACATAATTGTTCACGATCAGCATGACCAGGAGGGCCAGAAAACAACACAGCCCTACCTTGCGTGTACGCTTCACCGCCAGAAGCACGATCGACATCAGGACCCACACGATCCCGGCATCTCCCAGGTGAGTGACGGTCGTCATCACAGGATCCAGAACCGGTCCCCGGAGCGTATCCTGCATCCAAAGCAAAATCTGTCCTTCCATGGTTGTCTTCTCCTCTCGCGCAGGGGAGGATCCTGCCGAATTCTCTGTATCAGAAAACTCCGGCCCGCCACCGGACCGGAGTCATCTTTCATTTCCGTCTTATGCCCAGAGAGCCTTCATCAGATCGGGATATGCCTCGTCCACGATATTGGACATACGTGCGATCAGCTCAAATGCCTCATCGCCGCAGGTATCGAGCTGGATGATGGCATCGTCCTCTACCTCGACCTCGCCCTTATCCTCGTTCACGGTGAACTTCATCCAGCGATAGGTCTTGTTCTGCTGGTTCACGACCTTGTACATTTTCTCGAGCTTATCCTCGGGAACCTTGATGAAATTGCGCCCGACGATATGGACATCATGATTGTCCTCCTCAAAGAACAGATAGATATCAATTCTGGTGTTATCGAGGCTCATACCCACACGCATGCAGGTCTCCTCCTCATCCAGCATCTGATAGTGAAGCTCCTTGGATTCAAGATAAGACGCGACAACCTTAGCTGCCATACTAGCCATAATTAAGTTCCTCCTCTACATATTTCCTGATAATTTATGTATGTCCATCCCCAACACAGAGTGGAGATAGTCACTTAAGACACCGGCTGCGACCTCGTGTGCCGCATATCCGGGATGCATGTGGGCGCCGAATTCCTCCCACTTTGTACAAGGCAGGTTGATAAATGCGACATTCGCGTCACCTGTCTCCTGCCGGTACCTCGTTACTGCCTCGCTGAGCGTCAATGTCAGATTGTATCCAAGCATTCCGTATACCCACACGATGTGGCTCTTCGGATTGTGCCTGCGGAGCATCTTTAGGAAATCTTCCGCCGCCCGGATCACCTTCTCCTGATCCTCCCGGACATAGGAGCCGTCCGGATTTTTCCGCTGCTTGCACACACCGACGCCGGGTACCTCCAGCGGTGGCTGCTCGAAAGCGGAAGCGTCATTGGTGCCGAGATTGACGATGATCGCGTCGGGCTGCCAGGAGGCAAAATCATTCGGCTCCTGCGTGCGGAGCACTTTTTCATTGAAATCTCCGGTAGCCAGACCGCATGTCGCTTCGTATACGGAAGGGATATTGTGGCGGACATCGTTGTCCCAGCCGCAGTATACGCCCCAGCCGCCCTGGGAGATGATCCGCACATCCGCGTGAAGCATCTTCTCGAGAAGCCTTCCGTAGTGCCGGCTGCTGCTCATGTACATCGCCAGCCAGTCCGTGTCGGGCGTCGCTCCGTAAGTACCCTCTCCGGAGGAAATGCTGTCGCCGATGATCTCGATCTTATAAGGAGGATCCTCCACCGGAAGGAACGCTCCGTCGGTGAAAAATCCCTTCACCAGCACATGGCACCGGTCGTCCTCGCTCATCGCCTGCAGCTCCCGGTAGAACTTTACATTCTTCACAACGCCGGGCGTCATGTTGCGGTACAGGCAGATCTCCCGGATCCCGGGAAGCAGCATCTGCCGGCTCATCAGCGCGCCGTTCAGCTCCGATGCGACCCAGGGCTCATGGAATCCGCAATCGACCTCCAATGTGACCCAGAGCTCCGCGCCGGTACAGTTTACTTCGATCCCGCTGTGATTCCACAAAAGCGGCAGAAAGTCCAGTCCCCGCGTCGTACGTCCGTGAATCTTCACATGCTCGGCCTGTGTGAAAGGTATCTCCTTCAGGCCCTGCCCTGCATCCTGCGGATACATGCGTTTGTCCCCCCCCTTTTTGCTAGGCTGTGTATTATTTTACCATAGGGACAAAAAAATCACTATATCAAAAATGCGTTTTTGCTCCACCATTTTTCTGTTTCAATTTTCCCATGGTTTTTGATATTATGGAACTGTACTGTTAGTTTAGTATGGTAACGTGACCCCGGTCGCAGAAAGGAGCCACATGAAATCTCTTTTGAACGAGTACATCCAGCAGCAGGAGCCTATTTGCCGCAAAAATGACTCCATCGCACCCGAGCTTTATCTCGAGTACGGTGTCAACCGCGGACTGCGTGATCTGAACGGCAACGGCGTTCTCACCGGTCTGACCAATATCTCCAAGATCAAGTCCTTCGAAATCAACGGCAATACCAAGACTCCCTGTGACGGCGAGCTCTGGTACCGCGGATACCGCGTGGAAAACCTGATCGGATCCCTCGGCCCCGGTGAGTTCGGTTTTGAAAAGATCGCCTACCTTCTTCTGATGGGGGAGCTTCCGGATGATGCGGCACTGGCGGAATTTCGCGAGCTGATCGGAAAATGCCGGACACTGCCCAAGAATTTTACCCGGGATGTCATCATGAAAGCGCCCTCCGAGGACATCATGAATTCCATGACGCGCAGCATCCTGACGCTCGCCTCCTACGACCGCGGACTTCGTGACACGAGTGTCGGCAATTCCCTGCGCCAGTGCATTCAGCTCATCGCGGAGTATCCGCTGCTTGCGGTCTACGGCTACAATGCCTACAGCCATTATATCAAAAACGAGAGTATGTTCATTCACCACCCGGACCAGAAGATTTCCACAGCCGAGAACCTTCTGATGATGCTTCGTCCGGACAAAAAATACACCCTCACGGAGGCGAAGGTGCTCGACACCGCGCTGATCCTGCACATGGAGCACGGCGGCGGCAACAATTCCACCTTCACCACCCGCGTGGTCACCTCCTCCGGTTCCGATACCTACTCCACGATGGCGGCGGCCATGTCCTCCCTGAAGGGCCCCAAGCACGGCGGTGCCAATATCAAGGTCATGGAGATGATGGCCGACATCCGCCGCAATGTGCCTGACCCGAACGATGTGGAGAAGTTAGAGCGCTACCTCTCCCTGATCCTGGACGGCGAAGCCTTCGATCGCAAGGGACTGATCTACGGCATGGGACACGCCGTCTATTCCCTCTCCGATCCCAGAGAGCGCGTCTTCAAGTCCTATGTGGATCGCCTTGCGGTGGAGAAAGGAAAGCTCAAGGAGCTCAAGCTCTATGAAAATATCGAACTGCTCGCTCCGAAGCTGATCGCGGAGAAGCGCCGCATTTACAAGGGTGTCAGCCCCAATGTGGATTTCTACAGCGGATTTGTCTATGAGATGCTGGGAATCCCTCAGGAGCTTTACACAGCTATGTTTGCTGTCGCCCGCATTGTCGGGTGGAGCGCTCACCGCATGGAGGAGCTGATCTGCATGGATAAGATCATCCGACCCGCCTACATGAGCGTTATGAAGGAGAAGGAATGATCCTGTTTCTGATTATCGTCATTGTGATTTTTGCCTTTGCGTTCGTCGCTCTGCCGGAGGACTTTCTGTCCGACCCGGATACCGGTACGGATTCCGGCTATGTCACCGAGGAGGGCGATTACGATCCGGAACTTTCGGAAGACGCCCCCGGCTCCGCCCGACCCGGGGAGGACTGGTATGCGAACGGATCGGAGTATGAATCCGGCGGCTTATGGATCGGGGGATCGGGGGACGAACCTTCCGGCTCCGGCGCTTTCTCCTGGAATGGTTCCGGCGGTTCCTCGGGTTACCAGACGCTTCTCGCGGAGGGGGTGATCCGCGATCACCTCGTCCGGCTCAAAGGAGACGGAACGGACACCGTCACGGTGCTTCTGTATCTGAACGGATCCAATCTGGAGAGCGATGACGGCGAAGCCACGGAGGATCTTTCGGAGATTGTGAAGGCCGGCAGCTCCGATCGGGTGAATTTCCTGGTCCAGACCATGGGGACCAAAAAATGGGACTCTGCCTTTGGCATTTCCTCCAAGAAGACCCAGCGCTACCGGGTGAAGGGAAAAGGACTGGAGCTCGTGGACGATTCCCTCTCCCAGCTCGACTGTACGGACGCGGATACCCTGGCGGATTTCATCTCCTGGGGCGCGGCCAACTACCCGGCGGACCGCTATATTCTGATCCTCTGGGATCACGGTGGCGGGCCCGTCTACGGCTTCGGATATGATGAGTTCCAGAGCGAGGAAGCCACGCTCACGGTGGATGAGATGCAGACGGCACTGAAAAAGGGCGGTGTCTTCTTCGATTTCATCGGCATGGACAGCTGCATCATGTCCTGCATGGAGATCACCTGCGCGCTCTACGATTACTGTGATTACATGATCCTCTCCGAGGACTTTGAGTCCGGACTCGGCTGGTCCTACACAGGCTGGGTGAAGGCGCTGAATGCGAACTCTTCCATCTCCACTCCGGACCTGGCCAGGATCCTCATCGACGATATGGTCGAAGCCAACGAAAGCAGCTATGAAGGGGACAAAGCGATCCTTGCCCTGATCGATGAAGCTTATATGAAGCTTCTCTATGCGGCCTGGACCGATTTTGCCTATGAAAATGAAACTGCTCTGCTGGAGAGCAATTACAGCCAGCAGGTGACCCGGACCGGCCGCGCGCATCCGCTTCTGGGACGTGGCTCCGGCGACCGATCGCTCTCTGCCGGCGGGTTGGCTTTTGCGGAGGCGGACGATGCCATGGGACGCCGCTCCGGCCTCTGGGAAATGTTCGGAGACCTTGCGGAGACCGCTTACGATTATTACTATGACGGCGAAGGAAGCGTCAATCTCTCCGACTATTACATCACGGATATCATGGCCGTCGCGCAGAATATCGATTCCGATAAATCGGATGCTCTCTCCGCGGCCATCGGTTCGTCGATCGTCTATGTGAACTCCACTTCCTCCGACGATCATCTGACCGGCCTGTCCATTACGCTTCCCTACGGGGACAGCTACTTTTATTCCCAGCTGCGGGAAGTCTTTCTGAACAGCGGATTTGAGGATACTTACGTCGACTGGCTGGAGAAATTCGTCTCCGCTTCCGGTGGCGGTGATTTCTACGACTACAGCGACTGGGATGCGTCCTGGGACGGCTGGGATTCCTACGATGACAGTTTCAACTGGGAAGACTGGGAATACTATTCCGACGATGAATACTGGGACGACTACGATGACTGGGGCTGGAGCGACTGGGATTGGGACTGGTACGGATACGATGACTACGAGGACGGCTACCAGGACGGGTACTACGACGGTTCTCAGGACGGCTGCGAGGATGAGGACGAGGAGGACAGCCTTTGGGACTTCAGTGACTTTGAGGACTGGGACGAGGACTCCGGCGATGATGGCTGGGGGATCCTCGACTGGCTGCTGAACTGGTAACACGCTTCGCCACTCGTAAAAACAAAAAAGCATGGGGATTCTCCTGATCTTGAGAATCCCCATGTTTTTTTCATAAAAGGATACCGGGTCAAACATCTAAAAACCGGGCATAAATCCTTACAGCGGTTTTATCTCGAGGCGGAAACGGATCTCCTCCTCATCGAGACGGTAAGCCGGACGAAGCGCCGGGCCGCAGGAATTGCTGCCCACGCCGCTCATCTTGTAATCGAGATGAAGCTCATTGTAACCTGGCTTTTTCAGCTCCCAGTCGTGCCCGGCCGCAGCGAGCTGCCGGTCTCCGAACTGCGAGATGTTGAAGGAGAAGAGCTGCTCGGAACGGACCAAAAATCCGCCCGCGCTTACGGCATAGATGCGCCGGGAGCCATACTCCTGGGGCTTTAAGTAGCGCACGGCATTTAGCTGCTCCACCGTATCCGAGAAGCGCCCAAGGAACGAGCACTGATGCTTGTCGAGATAGTTCTCGAAGGGTCCGTATCCGTAGTAGTTGACCCGTTCTTCCTTCTCCGGCACCGCCAGCGTGATGCCAAAACGGGGCATGAACGGGAAGATCGGATCGCGCTGCATCTGCAGATCCAGGGAAACCTTTCCATCCTCCGCGATCGTCCAGTTCACCTTCCCGCGCAGGAATGCCTGGTGCGAGACGGAAGCGATGGACAGTTCCGCCTCCAAAGCGACTTCCCGCTTTCCGGAGGGGCTTGCCTCCACGCGATAGACTCTCGGAACCGGTGCATGGTACCCTGCCCGGTACCACTCATGCCGGACATGCATGTCATTATCGGTCGGCGCACGGAAAGTAGACCACTCCATCGGAGCCGTGATCTTGTCCGCATTTCCGACCTTCATGGAATCAAAGAGACCGGTGCGGGGATTGAAGACATAGGTAAATCCCGCGCCGCGGATCACGTAGCCCTCCGTCGTCTCCTCCCAGGTGACACCGCCTGCTTCTGTATTTTTCCCGCTCTTTCCTGCCTTCCGGCCCTTCTTTTGTCCTGCTGCCCCATCGGAGAAACAATCCTCCCACAGCTCCGCCGCGCCGCTTCCGCAGACACGGATCTCCAGCTGGTCAAAGCCGAGGGTGCGGTCCTTCTCCACCGCATCGATGTAGCGCAGATCCTGCTCCGGATCCTCCGCCGCCGGGAAGTAGCGCAGCTGGATCGCGACATCCGCGCCCGCATCCATCGCCGCCTTCATGTGCGCGTCAAATCCTTCAATTTCGGAGAGCCGGATAAATTTCCCCTTATGCGGCTCCACATCGGGCACCGGTACCGCGGTCCCCCAGTCGGAGGTACCGTTTACGATCAGGTACAGCTCCATGCGGATCGCGTCCTGGAGATTTCGGAAGTCGAGCATGTTATAGAGCAGCACCAGCGCAGGATCTCCGTCCACCAGGTACGCCCTCGCCGGACGGATCGCCTGTCCGTACTCGAGCAGTCCCATGTGCGGCACACGGTCGGGTCCCACCAGGCCATCCACGCAGAAATTGTTGTCGTGGTACTTCTCTCCGCTGTCGCCGCCGTAGCCGAATTTGTCCTCGCCGTTCTCATCCTGTCCGAGCACGACCGCATGGTCGCACCACTCCCAGACGAAACCGCCGAGCATCCCGTCATAGCGGTAGATCCGCTCCATGTAGTCCTCGATGTCTCCGGGGCCGTTGCCCATCGCGTGAATGAACTCGCACAGCACATAGGGCTTACGCGGCTTATCTCCCGCAAAATAGGTATCGATATTCTCCACGCTGTCATACATCATGGAGTACAGATCCAGCGGGGTGCAGTCGTTGACATGGGTACCGGTGGTGTGAATGCTGCTCTCATAATGAGTCAGCCGGTCCGGATCGTAGCGCTTCACCCAGCGCGCCGCCTCCTCAAAGCTTTCCCCGTATCCGCACTCGTTTCCCATGGACCAGATCAGGATGCACCCGCGGTTCTTATCCCGCAGGACGTTGCGCTGCACGCGGTCGATGATTCCCTTCTTGAAGAGGGGATGCTGCGCGATCAGTCCGAAGGTATGCTCATGGGATCCCTTGTAGACCGCCGCCGAGCCATGACTCTCCACGTCCGATTCCGCAATGAGATAAAAGCCGAGTGCCTCCGCCAGCACGGGGAACCAGGGCGCATTCGGGTAATGGCTGGTGCGGATGGCGTTGATATTGAACTGCTTCATCAGGTACAGATCCTGCAGGACATCGGGCAGCTCCACCGCCGCCCCTTTGTAGGGATTGCTGTCGTGCCGGTTGACGCCCTTGCACTTGATGCGCTGTCCGTTCAGACAGACAACCCCGTCCTTCACCTCGAGCACGCGGATCGCCACCTGCTCGTAGATTTTTTCCTCACCGGCCGTGATCTCCAGCTCATAGACATAGGGCGTCTCCGCATTCCACAGAAGCGGCTTTTTCACGGTAAGCCTGCACTTGCCCTTCCGGTCCGTGTCGCCCTCCGCTGCGATCACCTGACCTGCGCCGCGCAGCGTAAGATGCACGGATGGGTATTCGCGGCTCTTCAGGGCGATTTCCACCAGCGACGCATCGCCGGTGCGGACGAACCTCTTTGCCGGGGAGCGGACCGCATAATCAAGCACTTCAAAGGAGAGCACCGCCTTCTTTGCATCCGCGGAAAGCGTACGCACCCGGTAGTCGCGCAGATGCTCTGCGGGCCTGGACAAAAGCAGCACCTCACGGAAAATACCGGTCTGGCGGAACTTGTCCTGATCCTCGAGATAGGTTCCGTCGCAATATTTGAGCACCAGCACGCTGAGCGTATTTTCCCCGCTCTTTACATAATCCGTGATCTCGAATTCACTCGGACTGTGGGACACCTGGCTGTATCCGACTTCCTGTCCGTTGACCCAGACATAGAAGCAGGAATCCACGCCCGAAAAATACAAAAACTGCCTGCGGCCCTTCTCCTTTGCCGTAAGGCGGAAGGTACGCGCATAAGCCGCCGCGGGATTTTCCAGCGGCACGTAGGGCGGATCATACGGGATCGGATAGCACAGATTGATATACTGCGGCTGATCGTAGCCCTGACTTTGAATGACGGAGGGCACGGGGATCGTCTTCCATCCTTCTGTTCCCTTCCCTGCGGCAAAGCTCTCCGGAACCAGCTCCGGGCGCTCATAGTAGGCAAACCGCCACTCGCCGGACAGATCCGTCACTTCTTTGGAATGCTGACAGGCCAGGCTCTTCTCCCAGGGGATGATATCCGAGAGATTCTCTTTCGTCTCGCCGCTTTTTGCCTGATCGGCCGGGTAAGGCACATACCAGCTCCTCGTCTCCATCGTTCCCACATGCAAAACCTGCGGATCCTCGTAGTACTTTTTCAGTTTCATACCGCTGCTTTCCTTCCCCTTTTAAGCTTTCTAACCGAAAAATTCGTCGATATTCTTCATCCACTCTTCCGGCGCCATCGTCTTTAGCAGATATTTTACCGGCTTAAGCGCCAGTACATTCATGACGCTCTCGCGGTCACTCTTTGCGGTCAGAAACATGACGGGAATGTCAGAGGTCTCCGCCTCGCTCCGGATCATCTCGAGGACCTTCGCTCCGGAGATCACCGGCATCTCATAGTCGAGCAGGATCAGATCCACCTTGTTCTTCGCCAGGAAGGTGATCGCGTTCATCCCGGAATTGGCCATGAATACGGAATATTTCGCCGAGAGCAGGTTCTTGATCATGCGCAGCATCGTGGGATCATCGTCCACGATCAGGATCTTCTTCTTCGCCTCCGCCTGCGTCTCCTGTTCGACGGCCTTGTCCAGCGCGGCCGCCAGATCCTTGACGTTCAGGGGGCGTTCCAGCTTGCCGGCCACGGCGGATACCGTCAGAAGCTTGAGGGCCTCCGACAGCTCCTCCTGGTTGCCGACCAGGTACAGGCGCAGCTCCTTCTCGATGACCGTATCCTTCAGATAGATCAGGAGGTCACTTTGCTTGGAAAGTGCCTCATCCAGATACAGTACCAGGAGTCTGGGAAGCGGTTCGATCCGCCCGATGGCATTGACGTCGGCCGCCGTCGTCCGCACCTCATATCCTTCTTTTTTCAGTCCGTTCTGGATCGCGTTGACCATAAAGCTCTGCGATTCCGCGATCAAAAGCATCTCTTTTTCCATTTTGTGTACCTATTCCTTCTGTCCGAGGAGTTCCATCAGCTGATCCCGGTCGAGCCCGGTCACAGCCGCGTCCACCTGCTCGTAGCGCTCCGCCTCTGTCTCCGGGATGCGATACTCTTTCAACATTTCCATGATAGCATCTGCGGTGTCAAAGTCAAAGGCTTCCGCCGCCTCACGGATACCATCGTAGGCTTCCGCCAGCTGCTCCGGCAGGATCTCTTCGCGGGTATCCTCCGCGTCATCCTCCGGTGCGTCCAGAACGGCAAGCCGCTCCTTGTAGCTGCGGTAGAGCTCCAGCAGTTCCGGCGTGAGCGCATCGATCTGTGCCGTATCCTTTGCATCCCCGCATTTTTCCAGATAAGCCGCCTTCTCGGACAGCTCCGTCGCTCCGATGACACGCGCGGAACTCTTCAACGCATGCACGCGGATCGTGTAATTTTCCAGATCCCCCTGCTTCCACAAGCGCTCGATGAGATCCGGCATCTCTCTAAGCGATACGCGAAAGTCTCGCACCGCCTCCTGCAGGATTTCCTCGTTCATACAGTTGCGAAGGCCGGCTGCGTAGTCGATCCCTTCGATGTGGGCCAGGGCAGAATCTCTGACACCTGCGCCCGTTTTTTCTCCGGCATGCTCTGCCGCATAGGCCGCGTAAGCGTCGGAGCCTTCGAGAAGCACCTTCTCCTGCGGGAGGTACCGGCGGATCGTCTGCTCGAGCTTGGCCGCATCGATCGGTTTGGTCAGATAATCGTCGAAGCCCGCCTTGATAAAGGTCTCACGCGCTCCGGACACCGCGTTCGCCGTCAGACAGATCACAGGGGCCTGCGCGGAGAGATTGTCCTCCATCTCCTTCAAATGCTGCAAAGTCTCGATACCGTCCATCTCCGGCATGCGCTGGTCGAGGAAGATCAGATCGAAGCGCTCCTTCGACACCTTCGCCAGCGTCTCCTGACCGCTCATCGCAGTGGAGAGCTGTACCCGGGTCTCCTTTAGCAGCCCCTTGATGACCGTCAGGTTCATCGGGGTATCGTCCACCACCAGGATCTTCGCGGAGGGTGCCACAAAGCTGGCCCGGTAGTTCTCCATCTCCTCCAGCGACTTTCGGTAGGTCTCGTTGAAATTGCCGATGGGATCCCAGTTAACGACCGTCTGCAATACCTCGAAGGAAAAATCGGATCCTTCGCCGTAGACGCTCTTCACGACCAGCTGCGTTCCCATCAGATCCAGCAACTGCTTGACGATGCTCATGCCCAGGCCGGTTCCCTCGATCGTCCGGTTCCTGGACTCCTCGATCCGCTCAAACGGCGAATAGAGCTTTTTCAGATCCTCCTCCCTGATCCCGATGCCGGTATCGATCACCTGGAAAAACAGGCGGATCTGATCTTCATTTTCCTTCGCAGCGCGGATATTCAGGGTGACGGACCCCTTGGGGGTATATTTTACGGCATTGTTCAGAACGTTCAGCACGCACTGTTTGATGCGGATCTCATCGCCGACCAGCACATGCGGCGTCTCCGGATCCACATTGATCCTGAGCTCCAGCCCCTTGTCCTTCGCCTTGAGGGCGACCATGTTGATCAGGTCATTCACAACGGAGCTGAGCTCATACTCCACCGGGAGGATCTCCATTTTGCCGGCTTCGATCTTGGAAAAATCAAGCAGATCATTGATCAGTCCCAGGAGCGACTTGCCGGAATTTTTGATGTCCACGGCATAGCGTCGGATCTGATCCTCGGAGCTCTCGCGCAGGATCATCTCATCCATGCCGAGAACCGCATTGATGGGCGTGCGGATCTCGTGGGAGACATTCGAGAGGAAATTGCTCTTGGCCTCGCTCGAAGCCTTGGCCACACGCAGATCCTCGCGCAGCTTCGCCTCCTCCTCGAGCATATCGATGTAGTCGTTCACCTGGTTCGCCATCTCCTTGATGGCGATGCTCATCTCCTCAAGCTCATCTCCGGTGCGGATATCCAGATTTTCAATGCTGTGCGTGGAGATCGTCTGCTCCTTCGACGCGTCGCAGCGGATAAACCCGTCCAGCGCATGGGTCATCTCCATGATCGGCAAGGCCACGGCTCTCTGGAAGGCAAAATTGATGATCACCACGATCGGGAAGATCACGTTCAGCAAAAACAGGATCAGCTTGATGTCAAAGGCCAGGCCGGATTCGCCCAGATGCAGCCGCTCACCGACCTCCTGCCGTCCGGTCTGCAGAACGTTCTGCGCATAATCGTTGTAAACCTCCGTGAAGGGATTCCTTCCGAAAGAAGCAGGTGCTGCGCCGGAATCCCCGGGTTCCTCCTCCGATGCATCCGTTTCCCCCTGCATCGCACTTTCCTCCTGATCTGCACTTTCCTCCTGCCTTGCGTTGTCATCCTGCAGGGCGTAGGCATGCACCCAGGCGTAATAGCTTGCCGCAGATCCGTCCGGATTCTCATATAACTGCTGCAGTTCCTCCTCGGAGAGCTGACCGGACATCAGGCTCTGCATCGCGATATGTTCCTGAAGGGAAGGGAGCAGCATATTGGCGAACACAGCGGATGCGATGCCCAGGACCACGGCCTCGGATACGAGGATGTAGTAGATCTTCCGGCTGATTTTCCCGTGAATATGCCCGTCCTTCACACGGAAGTCGAGGCCGGAATACGCCTCCCGAAAATCATGATACCGGAAAAGCTGTGGCATTTTCCCCAGGAAAAGTTTTCTGGCTCCGTAGATCAGATAAGCGGACAGAAGCGTCTGCGGGATCAGCATCAAAAAGAGAACGACTATATTCAGAAAATCAATCTGATAAAAGGAGGCTTGTCCGACGAGTACAAAGAGAACATAGAGAATAAAGCTCATGAACAGATGCTGAAGCGGATAGGCCTTCAGCACGGTTTTGGCATTCCGGTAGTGGTTTTTGCGCACCGCGCGCTCCACCAGCAGGATATAGACCAGCACATAGGAAAGCAGGTAGGCCTGCCCGCCCGACCGAAAGATAAAAAAGACCAGATTGACGGAAAAGGTGATGATCGCCAGTTCAAGCCCGAAGACAGCCGTCATGACGCCCAGCGGTACCAGAGTAAACAGGAACGTCACCATGGCCACCGCGGAAGTAATATCCTCCGCGAACATGCTGGAATAGACCAGATAGATGGAAATGACGCTGCAGAGAAGCACACTGATGCATCGCACCGCCAGCTGCCGGAAGAAAAGGCTCTTGTCCTGGTTCATTTCCGAACCGAAGAGGTTGGACCAGCCCCAGCGGAGTCTGGCCATGCGAAGCTCACGCCTTTTTTCCCGGGAGTCCCGGAGCTTTATCATTTCCTGATTCCGGAGAAACTCGAACCGTTCCCGCTCTTCCTTCCTGCGGCGCTCGAACTCCTGCATCTGCTGATCCGACCACGACCGGCTGTGTTCGACCGCTTCCCTGCTGCTGCCGCGCTCGATTTTTTCCCCGCTGCTGCCGGATTCCGCTTTCCGCCGGTGCCAAAACCGATGGACCCCTGTACTCTTCTGATTGCTGTTTTTCGCCATTGTGGTACCTCTCCCGCGATGTAATTCCCCAGCCCGCATATAAGAATATTATAGTCCCATAAACTTACGTTGCACAATCTGAATCCTGCCTTTTTTCGTAATCCGTCCACCGAAAAAAAGTCATGAAACACTTGCAGTGTAGCGGTTCTAGCGCTATGATGGTAGCGTGTTCGGGATTGTAGCTCAGTTGGGAGAGCGCTGCGTTCGCAACGCAGAGGTCGAGGGTTCGAATCCCTTCGGTTCCACTGGAAAACGGCGCAATTGGAATCCAGATTCTTTTGCGCCGATTATTTATGTTTTGAAAGGAATCATTCGATGAAGCATTTACGAAAAACTGAATTTATATTGATCACTGTTCTCTTGGTAGTCTATTGGGGTATCTTCACTTATCTGAATCTTTTTTGTTTTCAACAACACGTAGATTCCGATATCGCTGCGGAATCCCTTTTGGCCAGGGAAATCTGGGATCAGAAAACTCTCACTCCTGATAACTGGGCGGGCAGTACAGAACGCTATGTTTTCGGTATGCCGGCAATTGCAGCTCCTTTCTATGGAATCAGTGGGAGTATGAGCCTCGCTACCGGAATCGCCTGTGTCATATTGGGTATCTTCTTTTGTGTATCCTTATTCTGTTTTTTTAAATGGATCGGATTACGAACAGAGACGACTGTTCTGGCCATGTTGATGTTGGCAGCACTGCCGATGAACGGACTTGAGAACGAGAATCAGATTGTGCCATTTTTTGCTCTGTTATTCTATGTATTTGCTGATTGGTATGTTCTATTTTTTGCATTGGCTATCTTTTCGTTCTGGTTTTACAGATTTCTCAAGGAAAAGACTGTCTACAAAAAAGCAGATTTCAAACTATTACTCCCCGCTTTTGTCCTCTTTGTCAGTGCCACAATCCTTTCGGCCGGAGGAATGCACACCGTACAGATTGCTATTTTCCCACTGTTTCTGTACGAACTCATCTCTTTATTAATTGAAACGGATTACTTTCGCAAAAAGATTCCCTTTGCACGACTTATTCCGGGCTTTTATGTTCTCTCGCAAATGGGGGCTTTTTTCATCTCCACACTTCACCACGGTCAAGTAGATTATGTAACATATATGAATTCCAATACCGAAGTCGTTTCCAGAATTTTTCATATGTTGCCCGAACTTGTCTTAAAGAATTTTGGTTACGAAGGAATTGTAAAGGTCGGAAGTTTACAGTCTCTTCTTCAATTTATGATCATTGCCTTTCTGATCCTGGTTGGAATGGCACTCGTATCCATTTATGGAAAAAAGACGGATACAACAGATCCCGGAGAGACAAAAACAGATTCCCTCCCCAGTCGTGCAAAGGACACCCTAGGCTACTTTATCTGCATGTTCAGTGTTAGCGCTGTTCTTATGATTTTAGCAAGTGTCGGCGTCCTGCATTATTACCTCTTTGCAGTATGGTTTGTTGCTGTGTTGGCTGTATGTATCTTTTTCCAATTTTTGCAGGACGAAAAGAAGTTTTTTTCCGATATCATTCTGTGCATGGTTCTTCTCTTCTCTGTGTTGAATCTGAATGTAACATACGGGAAAGCGATCAAATGCGAAGACAACTTGAAAGAGTATGTAGAAGTAACCGAAAATTTAAAACAGAATGGTATTGAATACGGATATGCCGAATTTTGGGACGCGAACCGACTTGCATTGGTATGCGATGGAGATCTCACATTTGGTTGCAGTTACTACATGGGAGATCTTGGAATGTACTGGTGGCTTACCAATACTGATTGGTATCCCCCCACATTACCGGCAGATATGAAAACCGCCTATGTGATCAGACGCGGAAAAGAGGACGAATTTCTTGCTCAATTTGAGAATCCCTCATGCATGGAATCGGTCTTTAACAACGATGGATTTACCGTTTATATATCCGATACGAATTATGTAACACGACCTTAATGATTTCATGATTTCTCCGAGGAATGATTAACGTCTTTGATCTCTTCGATAATGAACGGAGGTCGCGTTCTGAACTCTTAGCACAAGAAAAGGCGTGACCAAAGCCACGCCTTCCCATTCTTAAATTCTTAAGTATTACTGCCTTATGACGCTCCCGGCTTTCGGACAGGGGTTCGATATCCTGCAGGGAGATTATCTCTTAACGTTGAATGCCTTCATTCCGGGATAATCTGCAGCGCCGCCCAGCTCTTCCTCAATGCGAAGCAGCTGATTGTACTTTGCAACACGCTCGGATCTGGAAGGAGCACCGGTCTTGATCTGGCAGGTGTTCAGAGCCACAGCCAGGTCAGCGATCGTGGTATCCTCGGTCTCGCCGGAACGGTGAGAGGAGATTGCGGTGTAGCCGGCCTTGTGAGCCATCTTGATTGCTTCCAGGGTCTCGGAAACGGAACCGATCTGGTTGAGCTTGATCAGGATGGAGTTGCCTGCGCCAAGGGAGATACCCTTTGCAAGTCTCTCGGTATTGGTAACGAAGAGGTCATCACCAACCAGCTGAACCTTGTCGCCCAGCTGTGCGGTCATCTTCTGCCAGCCTTCCCAATCCTCCTCATCGAGGCCATCCTCGATGGAGATGATGGGATACTTCTCGATCAGGGAAGCCCAGTGAGCGATCAGCTCATCCGTGGTGAAGTCCTTGCCGGACTTGGGCTGATGATAGAAGCCCTTGCCTTTTTCGCTCTTCCACTCGGAAGCAGCAGCATCCATAGCGATCATGAAGTCCTTACCGGGCTCATAGCCTGCTGCCTTGATCGCCTCAAGGATCTTCTCGATTGCTTCCTCATCGCTCTTAAGGCTGTTGGGAGCATAACCGCCCTCATCGCCTACAGCGGTGACATCGCCCATAGCCTTGATGAGCTTCTTCAGGGTGTGGAATACCTCTGCGCACTGACGCAGGCCTTCCTTGAAGCAGCATGCACCGACAGGCATGATCATGAACTCCTGGGTATCAACGGCGCTGTCTGCATGTGCGCCGCCGTTCAGGATGTTCATCATGGGAACGGGAAGCTTGGTAGCCTGCTGGCCGCCAAGGAAACGATACAGAGGGATGTTCAGGGACTCTGCAGCTGCTCTTGCGGTAGCGATGGAAACAGCAAGGATCGCATTAGCGCCCAGGTTGGACTTATCCTTGGTTCCGTCAGCCTTCAGCATAGCTGCGTCCACTGCGTAGATATCATAGGGATTCAGGCCTACCAGAGCCTCGCTCAGAACGGTGTTGATATTGTTCACAGCCTTCTGAACGCCCTTTCCAAGATAGCGGCTCTTGTCGCCGTCACGAAGCTCCAGTGCCTCGAATTCACCGGTGGATGCTCCGCTGGGTGCGGTGCCTCTTCCGATGGTTCCGTCAGACAGGGTAACCTCAGCCTCAACCGTAGGATTTCCTCTGGAGTCGACGATTTCTCTGCCATAAACCTTCTCGATCTCGATGTTCATGTTGTACATAGTAAATCTCCCTTTCTCTTTTATGATCCCCCGTGCAAAAGTCGCCCGGGAGTATGTAGTTCGACCTTTCTAAATATACCATATCTCGCTCAAATTGCAAGAACTCTTCGGGTGTGTGGGCCTATAGCTTCAAAGTTGATTCTCCGACACCCCTTGCCTTCCTTCCCTTGGGTCTGCAGCGACATTTTAAAAGGCAGGGCACCCTTTCGGGCTCCCTGCCTTCTCTTCCGGCTCATTCCTTACCGGATTCCTTTTTTCAAGCTTGCTGCTCTTCCAAAATGCTTCCCGGATTTCTACGATCGTTTCTCATCCGGCTTCCGCTCACGCATCTTCCGTCAGCTCCAGCAGTGCGTCCGCCAGATTCTCCGCCAGATCCTGCTCCTTCTGCAGCTTCCGGATGCATTCCCGCAGGGCTTCACGGTCGTCCCCTGCCGCCTCCAACGCTTCACAGATTCCGCGGTACAGCGTATCCTTCAAGTCATACTCGATCCACGCACGGTCCAGCAGTTCAAAAGCGAGCTTCCGCACATCATTCCGCGCCGGCTCGGCATCCGTGATCACACCGCTCCAGCCTCTGGCGGGCAGAAATTCTTCGGAGGAAAGAATCACCTCTTCTCCGGCTTTCCTCTCTTCGCCGGCCTTTCCCTTCACGCCGAGCACATGGACCCGCACCCTGCGCGTCTTGGGGAGGACAGCGCTGTTTCCGTACGCAGGATTCACGCGCACATGAATCTCTCTTTTCTCCGGATCCTGTTTTATCTCGATCCGCGTGATGCAGCGGCCGCTTTCCCGGAGATACTCCATCGTGCAGCCGTCATCCTCATACAGTTCAAAGCACCCGTCCGCACCGGCTCCGTAATAAATCTCCAGTACTTCCGGATTGCCGGAATCATTGAGTGCATACCCTGCTTTTCGATCCCCGGACCTGTCAGGAGCAGTTCCTTCCTCCGGTTCCCCGGACCCATCGGATGCGCCTCCTGCCTTCCGTTCCCCGGACCCATCGAATGCGCCTCCTGCCTCCTTATACTCCTGTCCGCCCAGCACCAGGATGCCGCCCGCCTTCAGCAGCACGGGAATCTCCTCCACCGTCCGGTACAGCTTCCGCCGTTTTCCGCCCCGGTAGATGCGGGCATTCAGCAGATCGTAGTACCTTCCCTCCGGCAGAACCATATCCACCCCCGCCATCTGCAGCGCCGGATCGGTTTCCTCCGTGATCGCACCCACGATCAGTTCGCTTCCGAAGGCATATTCTGCGCGCACCTCATAGGCATCCTCATTTTCCGGATGCTCATAATACATCGGCTGGATCAGAGGGATCCCTTCTGCATACGCACGGTAATTCATCGTATAGGTGTACGGGATCATCCGGTGCCGCAGCCGCATGAAACGATCCATGATCCTGCGCATCTCCGGGCTCTGATTCCACGGCTCCTTGATGAAGAACGGATTGGACGTGCTGTGCAGCCGCATGATCGGGGAAAATACCCCCAGCTGCAGCCACCGGATCATCATCTCGTCATTTTTTCTGCCATGCATATGACCGCAGATGTCATGACTCCACCATCCGTATCCGATATTGGACGCCGTCATCGTAAAATACGGCTGGAATTCCAGCGACTTCCACGTCGCACAGGTATCCCCGGAAAAACCGATGGGATACCGGTGGGAACCCGGCCCCGCATACCGTGAAAAGATCATCGGACGCTTCTTCCGGTCCGCCTGGTCCTGATAATAGTAATGGTTCAGCAGCCAGAGGGGATCGATTCCCTCCATCCTGCTTTTCGTGCCCTGCTGCCAGTCGACCCACCAGAAGTCCACGCCCATTTTTTCATAATAGTGGTTCACATAGGTAAAATACGCCGCGCGAAAGGACGGATCCGTCATATCAAACTCCACCGGATCCTCGGAGTGCGGATCAATGCCTGCCGCCTCCGCCATCTGCGGATACATCTCTTCAAATGCGCGTATGCCGTCCGCCGGATGCACATTGAGCGTCGTGGCCAGATGCCGGTCATGGAGCGCCTGCAAAAATCGCTCCGGGTCCGGGAACAGCTCACGGTTCCAGGTATATCCGGTCCATCCGCTTCCGTACTTCGGATCCGGATCGGTGATGTGCCAGTCCATATCGATCACAGCCACCGAGATCGGCACCTGTTCCTTCGCAAAGTCCTCTACCAGACGGAGGTACTCCTCCTCCGTATACCGATGAAAACGGCTCCACCAGTTACCCAGCGCATAGCGCGGGATCATGGGAACCGGTCCCGTCAGATGATAAAAATCCTTCAGACCACGCTGATAATCCGTCCCATATCCGAAAAAGTACAGATCGGTCTCCGCCTCGGTTCTCGGGCAGATCTGTCCGTCGCTCAGGCGGATGAACGCGCTTTTGCTGTCATCCAGCACCGCGTATCCTTCCCGCGAGAACAGTCCGTCCTCCAGTGGGATGGCGCCGTCCGCCGTATCGAGGGTCCGCGCCGTTCCTCCCAGATTGGAAGGATGGTCGCCGTAGTGCCATACGTTTCCGGTGGATTTTACGAGGATGCTCAGTCCCTCCGCGGAAAATTCCTTCTCATCGTAGGTGAGCAGCAGTCCGTCCGTCTCCACGATCAGCCGGCCTCTTCCGTCCTCTCCGGCTGCACGCCGCACCTCGTAATGAACCCCCGGAAAAACACGGTTCTCCACGATCTGCGTGCGGTCCTCCATGAAACGCCCGGCCTCCTGATATTCCAGCCGCAGCAGGCAGTCCGTCAGCACACTGATCCGATAGGTTGTCACAGGTTCTTTATTTGTTATCATTTTCTTCCTTACCCCTTCACGGATCCGGAGAGTCCTTCCACATAGAATCTCTGCAGCCATACGAAGAGAATCACGATGGGCACGGCCACCACCAGGGCACCGGCCGCGAACTGCGTATAGTAGGTATCAATGCGGCGGAAATCCGTCATCCAGAACAGACCGACTGCCGCAGTGTAAGAGCTTTGCTTGTCACCGAAGAGCATGCTCGGGAAAATATAATCTGACCACGCGCCCAAAAATCCGCCGAGCATGATGTACACGATGATCGATTTGGACAGGGGCAGCGTGATTCTCGTAAAGATCTGGAACCGGTTCGCACCGTCGATGATGGCCGCCTCGTCGAGGGCCTTGGGGATCGTATCGAAAAATCCCTTGGTCACGTGATATCCCATCGCAGCACCCGCCGCGCCGACAATGATCAGAGCCGCCAGGGACTGGTTCAGACCGAGCCCTTTCAGGATGTTGTATACCGCCACCAGAGACATGAAACCGGGAAACATTCCGATCACCATCAGGATATTCATGAACGCCCGGCGCCCCTGAAAACGCGTGCGGCTCAGGATAAAGGCCGTCATCAGGATGATCATCGTATTGAAGCAGCACCCGCACAGCGCGACGATCATCGAGTTCGTCCACCATCTCCCGAAGGGAAGCACGCCCGGATTCGAGAACAGATCGATAAAGTTCTGAATCGTAAACCCGTGCGGAATGAAATATCCGACATAGTATCCCTGCTCCGCGCGGAAGGCGGTCATCACGATCCACAGGATCGGGAAAAGCCAGATGATCGAAAGGATCGTAAGCGGCACATAGCCCGCATTGGTCTTCGTGATCCGCATGATCAGGAAAAGTGTCACATACGAAACGATCAGTCCCAGCCAGTACCCGATGCCGAGCTGACGATTCAAAAATGCAGTGCTCACGCCGGAGGATTCCAGGATCGCTTTGGAGGAAAAAATCAGCAGTGTCATAAATATCGTGCCGAATACCTGCACGATCTGCCAGGTTATGACGCTGCCCTTCTTCGTACATACGAAGCTAAAAAGCGCAAGCACTGCGGAAAGAAACATACAGATTCCTGCACCGTACAGGAGAAAATCCGCCCGGGACCCGCCCAGTCTCCCGCATACGGAGAGCAGGGAGATCCATTTTCCTTCCGTCTTTACAAAGGGAAGAAAGAGGCTGATGCATCCGATCAGGGCCGCTGCCATGGCAGGGAGAAAGTATTTCAGATTCAGACCGATGACTGTTTTTTTCATCACTGGAATCCCTCCTCATTCTTCATGGCATTCGATCTGGTGAAGGTGATCAGCGTAAAGGTCGCCGAGATCACGAAGATCATGATGCCGATGGTGGATGCAAGATTGTAATCGTTACTGTCCTTGGTCAGCTTGTACAGCCAGGTCACCAGAAGGTCCGTCTTGCCGGCGCCCTTGAAGTAATCGAGGGAGTTCGGCGCGCCTCCGGTGAGAAAATAGATCGCGTTGAAATTATTGAAATTACCGATCAGATTCGAGATCAGGTAAGGAGTTGTCACAAACCACATGTAGGGGAAGGTGATCTTGCGGAACATGGTAAAAGGTCCCGCGCCGTCGATCCTTGCGCTCTCGTAGAGCTCCCCCGGAATATTCATCAGGATACCGCTCACCATCAGCATGGTCACCGGGATACCGATCCACATGTTGATCAGGATCACACTGACTCTCGCCCATGACACATTGGTCAGGAACGGAAGCGGGTTTTGCGTAAATCCCCATTTCTGAAGAAGCACGTTGAAAATGCCGCGCTCGCCGAGCATGGTCGCCACGAAGCGAAGGGAGATAAATCCCGGGATCGCATAGGTGATAACGAAGATCGTTCTCCAGAATTTTTTGAAGCGGATGCCCTTGGAATTGATCACCATCGCGAGGAACATGCCGCCAAAGTAGCAGGTGAAGGTCGCACAGACGCCCCAGATCAGCGTCCATCCCAGCACCGGCCAGAAGGTTGCCGACAGCCGGTCGCTCGTCGACAGGATCGTGATGAAGTTCTTGATGCCGACCCAGTCAAAGAGATTTCCGGGCGGCTGATGCTCCGAGTCATAATTGGTAAATGCCATCAGGATCATGTACAGAAGCGGCATCACCGTGAAGATCCCGAGCCCGATGACCGGGATCGCCAGAAACGAAAAATGAATGTTGTCATTGAAAAGGCTTTTTACATCCTGAACAAAGGTATTGACGTGCTTGCCTGCAGCGCGTCTTGCGCGGGCATGTTCTCCCGAATAGATCGAGAAAAGCCACAGGGCTGCAAATGCAGCCGTGATGACGACCGCCACGACACCGGAGAGCAGGATGAGCATGGAATTGTCACCCTGGATCATCTCGTAGATGCCGATTTCTTCGTTGAATACCATTCCCTGGGTATTGGTTCCGAGCGTTCCCAGTCCCGAGAGCAGCGATGCTCCCTTCAGGATCATGAACAGAACATACGCTGCTTCCAGGAGAAGGAACAGACATCCTTTTATCACCTGTCCGTTTCGGATGTTGGCCAATCCGCACAGCACATAGGACAACTTGGAAAAAATGTCCCCTTTGGTAAAGATCGTGACGAAATTTCTGTCCCGATACGCTTCATTTACTTTTTTATCCTGCCGATCGGCCATGGTACACCTCCAAAACGTTTCGTCACTTGCTTAGTTGGTCAGGGTAGCGGTCACACTGTCCACCAGTGCATCGAGCTGTTCCTGAAGATTTGCCTCGGTGATCTCACCGTAATAGATGCCATCGCCGAAGGCCTTCATGGGATCCCAGTAGCTGCCCATCTGAGGGATGGAAGGCTGGTTGGTTGCAAGTGCTGCCTGATCGTTCAGAGCGCTTGCCACAAAATCATTCTTGATCTCGTCGCTCTCAGCCAGGGACTTGAGAACCGGTACATCGCCTTCGTTGGTGAATCTTCTCAGGGAGCACTCAGGGCTTCCGAGATATACTGCCAGCTGCTGTGCTGCCAGAGGGTAAGCCGTGTTGGACTTGACTGCGATCGTCTTGAAATCAACGAAATTGGAAAGCTGGATCGTCTTGCCGGCGATGGTTACGGTCGGAAGAGCGACTGCGCCGAGCTTGTCGCCGAGGACCTCACGGAACTCGGGTGCGCTCCATGCGCCGGTGGTGACTGCACCGAGGTTGCCATCCTTGAACGCGCTGCCTGCCACACCGTCGATATCCTCAAGGTACTTGGGGTTCTTGGCCAGAGCGATCATGTACTTGCCGGACTCGAGGCCGTTCGCATTGTTGAAGGTGCAGTCGGAAGCATCCTTGCCATCCGCGCCGAACAGCGTGCAGCCGTTATCCAGGAAGAAGCTCTCCGCGTACCAGGAATTGGTCATCTGGGTGGAGAAGTTCCACTTGCCCTCACCGAGATCCTTCGCCATCATGGTATCGAGGCTCTTGACCTCCTCCTCGGTGTACAGATCCTTGTTGTAATACATGAAATAGGTGTTCGGGGAGAAGGGAACCGCATAGTGCAGACCCTCGATGGTCACTGCGGTAAGTGCGCTCTCCGGAAGGTCGTTCTCGATCTGGTCAAAATCCTTTGCGATCGGAAGGAGCAGTCCCTTGCCTACCATATCTGCCACACCGCCGCTGGGTACATAGAAGATGTCCGCTGCGGTATCAGCGTCGGTCTCCACCTGTGCGGGTGCCTCGTCGATTCCGACGACCGCGATCTCATAGGTGATGTTGAATTCCGCATGTGCCTCATCGAAGGCCTTGACTGCCAGATCGGTATCTTCTACCGCTTCCTCCGGCACCCAGATCTTCAGGGTGACATCCTGTGCCTCGGCTGCTGCGGTATCGGTTCCTGCGGAAGCGGTGCTCTCCGTCTTTGCGCCGTCCCCAGCCTTGGCCCCTTCCGCGCTGCTGCCTTCGCTGCCGCAGCCGGTCAACAGAGTCGCCGTCATGGCCGCTGCCAGTAACATTGCTCCCAAACGCTTTTTGTTTCTCATTTCAATACTCCTCTCTCTTTTTCTTAAACTTTTTCATAAATGTAATGCTGATTCTGCCTTACATGGATGAACATGGTCTCTTGTGTCGGATCCCCTTGCTGTCGTCTTGCCTCGCTGTCTTTCTGTCTTTCTGTCTTTCTGTCTTTCTGTCTTTCTGCCTTGCTGTCCTCCTGCCTGGCCTCCGATCTGCGTTTATCGCTTTACCGCAGCCATGCAGAACTTTTGTTTTGGTTTTGTAAACCTGTTAGGTTAATCGCTTAACTGTTTTTTATCACTTTATAACTATCTTGTCAACACATTTTTACCAAAAAATTTTGAGTTCTACCTTCTTTTCTGTGCAAATCGATGTGAAAAATGCCGATACGGCTTGAATATTCTATGGTTAAGGCGTTAACCTAAATCCAAGAATGTAACCTTGTTTTTTCTCCGAAAATCGCAAAAAAAATCGGGCAGGTTTCCTCCTGCCCGATGCTTTCACTCACAAAAAAAGACACAGTGTCCTACAGCGCATGCACCGAATCCCGCTCCTTGATCCGGACCGGAAGCTTTTCGTGTGCCGTCACCTGGCGATCCCCCTCGATCATGCGGATCAGATACTCGCCCGCGACCAGCGCCTTGGTGCGATAATCCTGCTCCACCGTCGTAAGCCTCGGATACGCATACGCCCCCTCGGGCACATTGTCAAAGCCGATGATCGAGATATCCTCCGGGATACGCACGCCGCACTGGCGGATGCCGACCATCATCTGCATCGCCACCTGGTCGGACATCGTGGCGATCGCCGTATATCCGCGACCGGAAAGCACGATATCCTGCCCGATATTCGAAGCGGTCTGGAACAACGCGTCGGACAGGAATACATCCTCCTCCCCGAAATCGATCCCGCTCTCCCTGCATGCATCGGAAAAGCCCATATAACGCTCCCGGATGACGCCTTCTCCCGTCTGCGGGGAGACCAGCGCCAGCCTGCGATGTCCCTTGCTGATCAGATACCGCGCGGACAGATAGCCGCCGCGATAGTCGTCGATCCCGACACTGACGATCTTGTCATCCTCCGTGTAAGTGTCGATAAAAACCGCCGGTGCGGAGAATTTCCGGACGATCTCCCGCGCCTCCTTCTCGAAGACTCCGAGGAAGATCGCGCCGTCCAGCTGCCATGCTTCCAGCAGCGGCAGGATCTCCTTCGCCTCCGTCGTGCAGCGCAGCAGCAGATAATACCCTCTGGACCGGGCGAGCTGCTCCACGGCACCGATGACATACGCATAGTACGCATTGATCATGAAATCCTCGTCCGCGCCTACATACGGAATGATCAGTCCGATGGTCTTGGTCGCCTTCTTGGACAGGGCGCGCGCCATGACGCTGGGCTGATAATCCGTCTCACGGATGATCGCTTCCACCTTTTTTCGCGTCTCCTCCGAGACCTTATGATAGTTGCCGTTGATGACATTGGAAACCGTTGCCGTACTCACACCGGCCTTTTCCGCGATTGTCTTAAGATTCACCCTTTTTCCTCCTGCCCTTTCATGAATAGAAACAGTCACCGTCAGAAACCGTTCCGGATTCCTGTGTCATCCCTCTCACGGCTCCTTCACGATCACATATTGCCACGGCTCCAAGGTGCTCACCGGATCCGGCATTTCGCCGCCCGCTTCCCAGGTCTCGCCGATCCCGGAAAAAATCACCTCTCCGCCTTCCGGCAAAATCCCGCCAAGATCCACGTCCTCCAGCGGACGCGTGCCGAGAAGAAAGATACAAAGCAGCGTCTCCTGCTCTGATTTTCTGCGGAAGGCAAAGATGCTCTTTTTGCCCGTATCGAGATACTCCACTGCCGCATCGCCGCTGCCCGCACGCAGCGCCGGATGCGCGCTCTTCATTTCGCCCAGCGCTTTCAGCAGTGCGCGATAATCCCCGTTCCCGGCCGTCCAGTCGATCGGATCCCGGTCAAAGAAAGAGATCGCTTTGTCATATCCGATCTCATCGCCCGAGTAGATCATGGGCATGCCCGGCATCGTATAGATGAAGGTATACAGCGCCGGAAGCTGCTCCGGGCCAAAAGCCTGCGCGATCGTCCGGTCATAGGAATTCACATCGTGATTGTCCAGATAGAACATCGGAAAATCACCCTCCGGCATCTTCTGCAGATAGAGCTTTAACTTGTCCGCCGTCTTGCCGTCCTTTGCCACCGGGACCAGCGTCTCGTAGAATTTTCCGGCATAATTGCTGTCGAACGCCTGCTCCAGGAGCACATCGCTCTGCCCCGCCAGATCCTCCTCCAGGAAAAACAAAGGCTTCGTCTGTTCGAGCTGCGCGCGCGCTTCTGCCCAGAAATCCGCCGGCACACCGACCGCATAATCGCAGCGGAATCCGTCGACCCCGTACGTCTCCACCCAGAAGCGCATACAGCGGATCATCTCCGCACGCATTTCCGGATTGTCATAATTTAAGTCCGCGACATCCGACCAGCCCGTTCCCGCAGGCTCTGTGATCTTCCCGTTTTCCTGCGTATACCAGTCCGGATGCTCTGTGATCCACGCGTGATCCCAGCCGGTGTGGTTCGCCACCCAGTCCAGGATCACATGGAAGCCCATCCCATGGGCCTGCTCCACCAGTGCCCCGAAGTCCGCGAGATCCCCGAATTCCGGATTCACATCCCGGTAATCTTTCACCGAATAATAGGACCCGAGAGAACCGATCCGGTTCTGCTCCGAGATCGGGTAGATCGGCATCAGCCACAGTGTGTTGATGCCCATCTCCTTCAGCTCTTCCAGATGCTCTCCGAAGGCTGCGAAGGTTCCTTCCTCCGTGTACTGCCGCACGTTCACCTCATACAGCACCGCATCCCGCGCCCAGTCCGGCGCCGTAAATTCATAGATAGCTGCGTCCGTCGATCCTGCCGTTTCCGGACTTTGCGATGTGCTCTCCGTACTTACCGAAGCATTGTCCGGACTTACCGAAGCGCTCTCCGCACCCCTTACGCCTGACATCTCTGACGCATCCTGCATCGTCGCGCTGCCGCAGGCACCGAGCAGTAATGCCTGCAATAAAATCAGGACCGCAAAAAGCCGTCCTGATAATCTTTTGTTCTTACCTGCTTTGATTCTGTTCATGATTCACCTCTTGATAACATGTCCCGCCTGCCGGACATACATCCCGCAGGTTATGTTTACCAAGCGATTAACCATCCTTAACATAGCGCATTCAGGTGCAAACTGTCAATATGAACCTTTAAATTTTTTAATCTTCTCCCCCGTTTAACTTTCCTTTTTCTCCGGTATGTTCAGAAGCACCGAGCCCTGCGCGGGAAGCGTCACCTCCAGCCAGCCTTCCCCGTCCAGATGTGCGCTGACAGGCGTACCAAACGCCTCTTCCACCTGCAGATTCCCGGAGC
>JAEEGH010006125.1_pt1 | contig 29630 bp, 22 predicted proteins | sample 9134181 | NCBI WGS metagenome assembly JAEEGH01 (sample SAMN16246544, study PRJNA631951) | gut metagenome | biome: gut microbiome; feature: rumen; material: DP-attached | host: Bos | place: Iran: Karaj | collected 2018-10 | reverse complement strand
CCGTCTGCCGTCTCGTGCGCACCGACGACTAGCGCCGTGGCACCGCCTACGGCAAGAATCCTGCCGGGGGTCGCACACTCCGCGATTGTGCCTACCGTTGTCCTCGTGGCAGCTTTCGCTGCATCGTGCCTTGCGGTCGCCATCGCAAAGGCCGCCCCACCGCGCACGACAGCCTTTCCACCAGCATGAGCTCCAGCCTGTTCCGCAGCCTTCACACCCGCCTTTACGACTGGCGTTAAAGGCGATGCATAAACGCTGAACATGCTCAGCAAGAACATCGTCGCCGTTACCATTATTCTGTTTGTCTGGTAGTTCATTGTTCCATTCCTTTATGCTGTCATTCGTCAATCCGAGCATCCAAATTGCCTTGTATGCCCAAACGCGAATATTGTCGCATATTATGATGAATGAAACATGAATGTGGACATCCGCAGATATCCGCTAAAACCACTTACCGAATTGGTGTTGATAGATTTCTATGCACGAAGGAAACGATTAAGCATCATCTCACCTATTGTTTCTTTAAGAGCATGATACTCTTCTGGTGCGATATCAAGTTTGTCGTCGTAGTCAAATGGCTTAGCGGGAATGTCTGTTGGCACAGCCTTCTTCTCGTTGGCATCCCAGCGGAAGCCGACCAATTCCGGGTGCAGACTCGCACCATGATCAAACAGGACGTTGTACTGATGATAGAACTCTATGAATCGCGACAGAACATCGCGAGGAACCTGGTGGGCATCAGGACGTTCAGGTGTAACCTGTTGCGCAGCAAGATGCTTTTCGATTGCACGAGGGGCGAAATTAAGAAACACTATTCGATATCCTGCGGTACGCGCCGCATCGGTGTATGGCTCGGTTTCCCACGGACGGAGATTTGTGTTGTCGACAACAACTACGTCCACACCCATTCCAAGCGATTCCTTGAACTTAGTAAGGTTCTTTAGATGAAATTCCGGCAACTTTTCTATATCAAAGTCATACGTGCGAGTAACGGGGTTGGTGTAATAGGTATCCGTTGAATGGACTGCAATTGTCAATCCCGCCCCAATCACGGCGTCACGTATCCGATTTGAGAACGTCGTTTTACCAGAACCTGGGACCGCACGAAAGAATAACACGGTCTTGACAAATCCCGCCTTACTTGCGGCATGCTCCCGAACCAAACGTGTCTGCGTAGAGACGTCGTCCGGCCTTGCGCCATCCATGCCAGACTCAATTGCCGGTTCGTTGTCTTGATTCTTTGCTTGCATTGCCTATACCTTCCCTTTGAGAGACCACACGAGTCGTCCCCAGAACCCTAATTTCTCGATTTGTTGCAGCCTCGTATTTGCAGCACGAAGAGCCTGCATCTCCGCAGTAGCATCTTTAATCTGTGCCGCCAAAGCTTCATTGGCTTCTTTAAGACTTTTCAGATCTTGTTCTGCCTTGTCTAGGTTATTCGTGCTCTTGTCAAGATCGCGTTCAATTGTGCGTTGCACATTTTCTGCATCTGCAAGTTTCTGCTTGAGTTCATCACGTTCTTGTTTAACTTCGTTTACACGAGTTGCCCAATAGGTCTCGCGGCTCTGAAGACGTTGATCGCTGTCTGCAAGTTTTCGCATTGCCACCTCGTATGGCGATTCCTCATCCTTGACACTATCAGGCAGTTTCTCTGGCGGCAATGTCCATTCCGTAAATTCGGTCGTCTTGAAATCGGCAATCTTCGGGCAGCTCTTACTATCGAGAAGACGCTGATAGTCATCATGCGCCAGCACACGGCAAACATAGAAACGGCCGTTGGCCTCGTATCCAAGCACTCTTATGCTTGTGTTTCCCTGCTTTAGGATGATAAGATCTGTCGCTGTAGTCTTTTTATGATTCCCCATCCAACCGCGTCTAATGATTCGATCCTGCGAATCTATCACCATATTGCAGGCTGTGCGATACATTTGGCCGTGCGATAGCGTTTTCAAATCCTTGAGTCCCTGTGGCGCGACAGGAGCCATTTCGCGCTCGAATTCTGGCGCGAACGTCTCGGTAAAGGCGGTGGATGTGATAAAGCCGGGACGTCCAGACGGCTCCACAAACGAAAGGAACAAATCTCTTTCGTCATCGTTGTATCCCTTTATCCGGGCGAGGAACTCGTCCTCGTGCATTTCGCACTTTCTGCCCAGCTCGACAAGAGCCCCCCTTGCACGGGTATAAAGATCTCGATCTAGCGAGAAAGGAAGCGGGGGAAGCCTGATGAGAGAATCTATGAATTCAAAAGTGTACAGGACTGGCAAATGGAATGCCATGCCAAGTGCTGTCAAGAATGGGACGATGCCCTTATATCCACCCACAGGACACAGAAAAGTCTCGTAAGTATATCGATTTTCCTCTATGCGAGAAACAACTGCCTTGACAAATTCGGGGAGGCCTACACGTCGAAGACGCTCAGCGTCTGCGACTTGCAATCCCGGAATTCGCACCAATTCAACACTGCTATCATCCAGTCCAAACTCGGAAATGATAAGCCGTTTGGTTGCCTCCCCACAGATTCGAGACAAGCCATTGTCTGTGCTTAGGAGAACAACTTTATCACATGACGATATACCAGCCTTCTTGAGGACTGAAAACTCTGCACTGAATTCATGGGGATGTGCCTTATCATTAAGCTTTAGTTGGACTTGATTGCCAAGAGCCTTCTCGAACGCTTCGTCACGATCATCCCATTCGCCAGGCGATTTTTGCTTTGCCCACAAGACTTCCTTCAACGCATTTGCGACAGATGTCCCAAGCGTACAAATGTAGTATTTGCTCTGTGCCATATCTACCTCCCGTTTGAATTATAGCGACAGGATTAACTTACGGGCGGCAAGTTGTAGTCGCGCTTCCGCTTCTGCGCTACCGTTTTCTTTGGCGATGGAAAGCCACTTAAACGCCTGACTGTAGTCAGGTTGGATGCCGAGTCCTCGAAGGAGACAATCGCCAAGGAAAAGCTGTGCCCAAGCACATCCGCGATCAGCTTCCTGACAAAACAATTTCCTCGTTTCTTCCCAGGAACGCGCAACCACCTGCTGTTGTCTTGAATCCCAGAAGATAGTACCGTTCTCAAAAAACGAGATTCTATCATCACCTTCGCATGTGAGTTCGTCCGAGACCGGCCATCCCAGCCATCCATTCTTCCATTCTCCACTCGAATTATCCCACACACCTCCCTCCGCGTACCATTTACCGCAAATTGCACCATGAACCTCAAACAAATCACAGGTGCCGGGGCGAAGGGTCATAGCGGCATAGTTCCATCCCGCATTGTCATGGGACTCACGATTCAGGTCATGGCGGAAATTGACTTGCCACCCGTTATCAGGAGTTTGATAAAGGCCAGTATCATCAAACACTGGCTGGAATTCTGGAAAGACCGAGGCGAGACAAGTCTTCTTCACCTCGATCAATTCCAGCACTTTTTCACGTCCCAGTATCGTCTTTACGATAGGGTCTGTTTCATGTGAATTGGTGTTTGTTTGCATAGAAAAATCTCCTTGGAATTAAAAGTATTCGTCTTTTGCAGTTGTTGGGGGCGGAGATGGGCTCTGTACGGATAGATACTTGCTGCGATCCTCAAGAATAACTGTTTCAATTTGAGCCGCAATATTTTCGCCGTAGACACTTCTGCACTCACGAGCATCGGACAGTCTCTTCTTCTGTGCTGTTCGGAGTGGGAAACAGCTGGCAAGGATTCCACGACCTCCGACTCCGCCGAAATTCCGCGTGACGTTCTGTAGTTTCACCACATGGTCTATCGTCACATTCCCTGCTTTACATTCAATGAGATATAATCGACTTCCGTCCGTAAAGACTATGTCCATTTCCTGATAAGGGTCAAGTGACGACTTTGCTCCACGCGACGAACCCTCGCCTTTGTTCTTGAACGAAACTTCAAAATTGATGCGAAGATCATGTATTAGACCTTTGTCCTGAAGAGGGAGTATCTGCTTATACACATACTCCTCAAACCATCCGCCTGTCAAATAGCCAGCTAGTGATTCAAACTGAACGAAGCGGAAAACCTTGCCATTCAACTCAACAATTGCCGCGCCATGTTTATCCAGTCTTGCCGAGAACAACCTACCTGCGACTCTCCCAGTATAGGAAAATGGCTTGAACTTGACCACGCACTTACCATTCCATCGCTTGGGTTGAAAAGCCGTCAATGCCTTGTAATGCTCTGCCACGGGAGAACGCAATGCCCATAACTCATTCGTGAGCAATCTGCGCTGTTCGTCATCAAGCCCAGATAGTTTTTTCAGAACGCCATCGTTCGTAATCTTTAGGTCTCGGCCATTCAACTGGATGAAAGGGAGAATAGAATCAAGATCGGGCATGGGGCGAGCTGAGAATCCATTAAGGCAAATAATGGAATGGTTCTCGATGTTGAAGTAAAATGGGACGCCATTGACATCTTTGCTCGCAGCAAGAGCGCCAGCATACATCAATTTTGTCCCACCTGTTAGGTTGAAGGCAATTTTCGCGCTCTTTGGGTACTTATTCGCCTCGAACTGAATAGCAGACTCTACATTCTGTGGATCGAATGGCGAAACCAGCAAAACGGAAGAACGGAGTCGTTCGATGCTACGCTGAAATGGTGCTACGGAATACTGCGGTGAAGTAACGAAGATGTGCTTCCTCGCCTTAATCTGTTTGATTCCCCAGAAAACAGGCATCTTCTGCTCTCCATACAGATGGAACACGATGTCGTATTCTGCATCAAACGGCTCGAAGGTACATTTCTTTTCCGCATTCCACCCTGTCCAATCGTCGGGTAGTTGAATCACATCGGGCGGGTGAGGGGGGCGCGAGGACGAAATAAGACGGCGGTTCAATCGAGGAAAGCGCAATGCCGCAAGCGCCCAAGTGAAAGCCATCACGGGAGTTCCGGGACTCAAGAAGAGCGACACATCATAGTCACCAGGAATGCGCTCAATGCAAGCCAACGCCGCCGTAGCGGCCTTGTAGATTCCATTGGAATCATTCAAGTCCGAGAGCGGAATAGAATGGAACTGGACTTGCGTGGTTATCCCAGCGTCCGCCAAATGATGTTTGAGCCACGCGACATAATGGCGATGTGCAGGTGGCGTATTTGCCGTTTCATCCACGAACCGTCTCTGTGCGTCCGGTGAATTGGCAACATCCAGCCCCGTTAGGACTTCGGAAATACTATAGTCGGGGAGTTCTGCTTTTGCCGTATTCAAATATCCCAAAACAAGCACTAACTCGTAGTGTTCTGATTTGAGCGCCCCGAGAACCGGGCCATCACCGCCTCTTTCAAAGCCGAGTGACGCACGATAGTCGGTTATTCCGTACCATGTCAAAAGTATCTTATTCATAGTGGGTTCCTTTTCTCAAATCAATAGAAGAGTGGTGGTTCCATGAACCAAGGACTCTCTTGCAATAATAATCCATAATTAGTCCTCATCTCCTTCGTCCTCCGAAATGCCGCCAATTGAGAGCGCGTTAGCACCATCGTCGCCTGTAAGGTAACAACGTATTGCGTAGAGCAGATCGGGCGTCTTATACAAGCTCGTAGGTTTATGAGCTACATCAACATTCACGTGGAATCTTAAACGTCGCTTGGAATTGTCTAAAAGAGCCGTATAACGATCTATTAAATCAACAAAGATAGCGGATTGTCTTGTTCCTGGACGAAGTCCTGGCGCATATCTTTTCAATGTATGTGAGGCGATTCGCATGAACGCCAAGATCAGTTCCGCATGTAGGACAAAAGAGCGACATTGTTCCTTAGATATCTTTTGACATTTGCTAACAACTGTTTCAAGTTCACATTGGAGAGCTTGTATTATGCGTTGCGTTGATTCAGGAGAAAGTTTATCAAGGAATACATGAGATCGCCAAGCTGCTATGCTCAAGACTCCAAGCGCAATATGGCGTTCGCTACTGGACGCCAATCTATCGACGACGGCGTCCAATATTTCTTGCTGCCAGGGTTGGGATAAGTCTCCGATACAATATGCCAGTTTACGCCATCTGTCATGGTCAAGTGAGCGAGCATTGCGGGCAACATCAATCCCCCAATGTTGAAATGATACTGGTGCGAAAGCATGGAGGTAACTCAACACTTGAAGTGCCTCAAATTTGAAGGAAGCTGACACTTTTGGTCCATCTAGACACTCATCAAGAATTTCAGTCGTTCTCTGAATGACATGACGCAGACTATCAGGAAATTCCGGGTCTGAAAGACTACGGCACCCTTGCATAATGGTCAACATGGGGAATCTTACGTAGAAAAGGTTACTTGTAAGTCTCTCTTCGTTTGCGGAAACGAACTCTCCTATAGTGTCTACTTTAATTTGATCGGCAATCTTATGATCAACCTGCTTCTTGCATAGCCAACTAGGAAGAGAATCGTCTAATGATATGTCAGTCCCTTTCTCCTTTCCCGAACGTGTATCAATCCCCCTAGTAAACCATACCTCCTGGCCTTCTTGCAGAAAAGTTGCCTCGTCCAAATTTCTCATTGCAGACTCATGGCAGAATACATCACCATAAGCTGTCGCAACAAAGAAATAACGCCTGCCATTCTTGTCGATACGGATAGGGGGTCTTATCGTTCCATGTGTCCGCGTCTCATTGTACCTTTCAATTTTTCGCTCAAATGCTTGTTGCTGTTTCTTCAGTTTCGCAGCCTTTTCAGAGGCCGCCACCACAGGGTCGATAGACACGAGCGCCTGCTGTACCCACTCAACAAGATCGGTAACTCCGTCTCCATCTCTCTTTGGATAGTTTCGCAACTCATGCCACGATTTTAGACATGGGAAAGATGGGGACGAATATGAAGAAGATGCAACAAATGACTTCTCATCCAATCGTCCCCATTTTACATGTATACGATGTGGAAGAGAATTAGAACCAACACACGGAATAAAATCCAATGAGTAAGGTTCATCAGCACCATATGTGTAACGAAGATCAAGGCGGCACGCTATAGAAGACTGTTGCGGAGGAAAATCAATTTCCGCAACATAATCCAAGGAGTGCCTGCCTTCCCCCTGGTGCAAAGGAAAAATCGCTTTGAATTTTGGAAGATTGAAGAACTGCGGCACGGGGATGGGGACTGATTGACCGCGAACCGGCCGGATTGATTGGGATGAAGGATCAACAAGAGTAAAATCACCATACATCCCGTCCACAATCACACTGCCCATTGACAGCGCCGGCAACTGATATCTCCAGATTGTGAAGTCGCCCGCCTTTTTCTGAAGTGCGTGTACGCGAAAGCCACCACATGACAAAGGGGCGTCTTGGCGTGTTGCAAATATTCGAGTCGTGCAACGCCCGAGGACTTTCTCCGCCTTGTCGAAAATCTCTTTCTCGACGAACGTATCGGACGGCGGGCAGAATGTCCAAATACCCGATCCGTTCACGACATGCATTCCAGAAGCATGATTCCGTTTCAAGCGTCCATCATGAAGAACGACAGATGGATGGCACGTCCATACGATGCCGTGCGTCTCTGGGACTGCTTCGGCAAGGCGAGCTTCTTGACTGGCGACAAGTTTCGTGGCGAACCGGACTCCGCCGACGCAATCAACGACCATGACCGAATCGCCGGGACGAACCCGCTCATATGGAACTTGCGCTATTACTGCCGCGATGCTACGCGGCATAGGTTCGGACTTTGGGAATGTGGCATTAATAGCCCGACGCGACGTCCCCAATTCAAGGTCATGCAAGAAATCTGGAACAAGCCATACGAGAGTATCTGTAGCAAAGCACTCTTCCTTGAGGAATTTCGTCATATCACGGAATGCCGTGTCAAGCAAGCCGACCTCATGACAATCCTGAAAAAACACATCCAAAGGAACGATAGTTTCCGTGTTCGGCAACTGCCAGACGCCATCGGCATGGAAACACCCTGTGCAGACCGCCCCCGCCCCGCCGTGTTCCTCCCATCGCTGCCACGCCAAGATTCGTCGCAGTCGGGATGTAGTTTTCCCATCAGTCGAAAACCAAGGGCGAGGGGAAGCGAAGTCGATGCAGACAGCGTCGGCGGTGAATGGATGCTGGACACTTCTTTTCACCTCTCTCCTTTTTGGCGCTGGGAGTTTATCCCCGTAGAGAATCAATCTGCCTTGCGATGGCGAAGAGTCCGACGTTCGGGTCTGTCTATCATCAGCAGGAATCCCAACGCCATCAAATGGCCGAATTGTCAGATGCTCAATGTCGAAAACAAGCGGAACTTCGGCTAACTGAGTTCTTCCAAAGGAGTGCAACGCCGATAGCCGTTTCCAAAACCCTGTTCCCCACGCAATATCCTCATGGTTCGCCCAGTCGCGCGCCACCTCTTCATCTATGCGGTCAAGCATTCCCCACGCATCCCAGATACGACGATAGTCGCGGTGCGAAAGCAGAGTGTTGTTCGGCGGCAGATTAGTCCAGGCAGAGATGGATGAAGCCACTTCTGAATGAAGCCACAAGTCAATACGGGAGGACAATTCCTCTTCCATTGTCGATAGGGGGAACGCAGCGGATTTTGCTTCCAACAACGCAACCAACCGTCTGGCGCAAGCTTTGAGAAGCCTGTTCTCTGAAATATCGAAAGACATGACATGACGAGGTGCGGTCAGATGCGGGTCACTCGCGAGTTTCTGCCGAATGTTGGATCCGGGGCGCATGGAGAGTTTTACGAAGCTCTGGATGTCCAGTTCTCTGACTTGCCGGACATGCATAAGCTCATGGACACGGCGGGGCTCTTCATTCGGCGCCATAAAGAGCGCGGCAAACGATTGGCCACAATGATCGCAGATTCGCCAAAGTCTATCGTGGAGACCATCCATTTGCCCATCCACGCCTCTATCAATATCATCAAGGAGGCTCGTCATTGGACGCGGCAAAGGCTCGGCAGAACGCGGGTCGAATACTGCCAGCGACGTAAAGAAATGTTGCGCCTCAAGGATAGAGCGGGCGGTGCGGCCATCCTTGTCCTTACGACTGGAGACCATGTAAAGATACGGAAGCGTAATCATGCGCCCGCATCCTCCGCCGCGATATAATTTGCACTTTGCCACATGAACTGGCCGTAGCCAAGCCGCATGGCGAGGTCGAAGTCTTCATCAAGGGCAAACGGCATTCTTTCTACGCCTTCCACGCCTTCCTGGAGTTTGGCCCTGATGGGGTTGAGACATTTTTCAAGGCTTTCGCCGCGAGTGTCAATGCCACGCAATTTCGGCATTACCTTCTGAACAAGCTGATCCTCGAACGCACGATGCATGAGTTTGTTTATGTCGGCATCGTTAGACGCCGACACTGCTTCCCGCATTCCGGGATAGGCACTCATGTATGCCTCGATTGATTGCCATACGCGATGTCCGATAGCCCGCCCCGCAACGCCAAGGAGATCGTTAATTGTTTCCAAGAACCTCTGATACGGGGCAATGAGATCATCATGACCAAAAAATGCGCTCTTGCCCGAAAGCCACGACTTCCACACATCCCAGGTGAGATCTGGGCCACGATTCTCTTCTGTCAATGTTTTGAGAGTGTCTCGCCGGACGAGTTTGCGGGGGCGTGGGAAATTAATTACTATGGCTCGGTCGAGAACCTTGTCGGAGAGAGACTTGGTAGTCTCGTCTTGGTTCATCGTTCCCGTCCAGAGAACATTTCTGCCCAAGGGCAATGGCCAGCGGAGATCGGCTTCCGTGCCCAACTTGATCTCAAGGCTTGGAATTTCGTCGCCTTTCTTCTCGCCCTTACCACTTTTCCCTCGCCTGGTCTCAAACTTGCTTAGGAACTCGGCGAAATACAGCTCCGGGTGGGCAAGATTCATTTCATCGAGAAGAACCATGCACATCCGCTCTTTCAATCCTGGATAGTCCTTAGACCATTTCTCCTGAGATTGCGCAAGAAAACGCAGAAGCCGCTGCGCGTCGAACCTATTATCAATAGGATTGAAGAAGCCAAGCAACGACTCCTGACTGTCCCAGTTGGGCTGGACGGAAACGGGCTCGAAGAAGAGACCGCCGAAATGAGAATAGAGTCGCGGCAGTTCCGACTTGCCCGTACCGGAGACGCCAGCGAGAACGACAATCGGCGACATTTCCGCAGTCTTGAGGGCCGTGTGGTAGGCATAGAGAATCCGCTTGGGGAACTTAATGCCATAGTCAGAGCAGGATTTCAGGATGCCATCCAGCCATTCTTTCTCTTTGGGAACAGGAAGCTGCTTGCTGGGGAGTTCCTTTACTTCAGGGAAAACAGGTTTACGAATCGACTTTATGCGTTCATCTTTTTCCGTCTCATTGGCATAAGATACTGTAAGCCGTTGAAGATCCGTCCTGTATTTCTCCGCCAATGCGTCAGAAGATTTTGCTCGTTCCTCCATTTTGGCACATTCTGACTCCACAAGACTCTTTTCCGCTTCTAGACGCGAGATGTCACGCTTCAGAGTCTCACTCTCCTCCCATGCCGACTCGCGCGCTTTGCTCGCGGCTTGCAGCAAACGGTACTTCTCTGATAGATCGTCGAATGCCTCACGTGTTGGGCGAGCGGCCAATGCTTCGCGTACCGAATTCAACTCGAGAGTTTTGGCCTCAAGATCTGCTATGACTTGTTCAGGAGACCGTTCACCAAATTGACATTTGAAAGCGTCAAACCTTTCATAGGCAAGACCTACTTCGTGTAACTTTTGCTTGAGGTCGTTGTTGGACTGGCGCAGGACATCTCGTTCGGCACGCTCTCCTGCACATAGTTCGGAGAGCCGAGTTTCGATCTCAGTGTCCAAGTTCGTAACTTTGTCTTCATAATTCCCACGTCGGCGGGCTTCGTCGCGTTCCATGCGTTTTCGATCACGCTCAATGGAATCTTTCTCGGCGTCTATCGCGCGCCTGTCTTCAGCAATCCTGGACTCAGCCTCCTTTAGGCTTTCGTCCCGCATGTCCAGTTTCTTTTCCCGCTCGTCAACAACACGGCGACGCTCCGCAAGTTCCTCTTCAAGAGCCTTCAAACGTGAGGCGCGTTCTGTTGCGATATCTTCGTCGAGTTGTGCATGAAGCTTGGCCCGAAGAGTTGAAATGTCTGATTCTTCCTTAATGCGCGCTTCCTGACGGAGCGTTTCAAGCTGTGACTGAAAGGCCATGCGCTCACCAGAAAAACCTGCGTCTCTCTTGCTTTCCGCATCCCGCACAGCCTCTTCGCGTCCTGCAATTTCAGCGTCGCGTACATCTAGTGCGCGGCTGCGGTTCGACAACTCTTCAGCAAGAATCTTAAGCCGTTCCTTTTCCTCGCCCATTGCCAGCTCCTTGCGGTGGGTCTCCTCGGCCAACACGCGAATCTTATCTGGCAATCCAGCTTCTACACTCTGCTCCCGACCTGTGACTTCCAGCTCCCTTTGAGAAACTTCGCCCTCACGTTTCATGACAGCCGCTTCTCGCTCGGCTAGGCTAGACTGGTATTCTGCCAGTTCCTCCTCTCTCGCGGCACATGCATCAAGACGAGACTGAATCACCTCTTCAAAGGTTTTCCTTTGCGTCTCGGTAAAGTTAGCTTTGGCAGCTGCCTCCAGCCTAAGCACTTCTTGTCGACGGGCTTCAAGGATTTCGCGATCCCTTTCCAGCTGCTCGCGCTCCGCGTCAAAAGAAGTCTTCTGGGCCTTAAAAACTTCCTTCTCATGGTCAAGAAGTGTTTTTTGAGAAGCAAGATCTGACTTCTGTTTTTCCAGCTCCGTGCTTGCATCCCGCAATGCGGCTTCGCGCTTGCGAAGATCTTCGTCTGAATGTCCGATTAGTGGCATGGCAGTGTCTCCATTAGGGTTTGAAAAAGAGATAGGAATTCATCTTGAATCTGTGTAATACGCGATTTAGGCAGAGGGCGAGCCTCATTGCCATGACCGCGCAAATCAAGTAAATCCGCGACGGTTTCCAACCAACGCGGATTGCGGTTGGTTAGCAAGCGAAGTACATCTTCGTCCTCACGGGCAACAAAACAAAGAATGCATGCGCCCAGGGAGGTTGGATTGCCAGCTGCGGCACTCTTCCGATTTCTGGTTTGAAGATTAAAGCATGGACGAGATAATATATCTGAAAGTCCAAGCTGTTTCGCCCGCCCTGACAACGCTACTTCAAATTCATCTCCGGCAAGATTGCTCCGAAAGTCTACACTCTGAATTCTGTTTTTCAAGAATGATTCCAATGCGGCACACACCCCCGTAGCGAAAGGTTGCCGGTCTGCATCGTCGAGCGTGATATCGGCATTCTGTGCCGCCACTACAAGATTTACTATTTGGGTTTCCGTGAGACGGGAAAACAGGGAGAAACCGAATCTCGACTGAAGTCGCATCCGGTGAGCGATTCTATTATGAAAACCTCGCGTATGTTCCTCCGACACGGCCAAATCTGTTCGGATTACGGCATCTGGCAGAAGGGTTTGAATTGCTGTTATCACCCAGTCCGCTTCTGCCGTGTCCCGCCTTGCTCCACTGCGTTTTCCGCCATGACGCTGGGCATTTCGTTCTTGCCGCAGTCTTTGAATCTTTTGGAAGAAGTCTGGCATTGTTCGCGCCAGTTTCGCAAAGGGCGCCTGGTCAGGATGTATTGCAGCCTGAAATATCGAGATTGCCAGAACAGTGTTCATCTCGGCTTTCCCTGCACGGAAATCCAGAATCTTTCCAGGGCGAATTGGGGCAAATTGGATTGGTCTGCCATCTCCCCTGTCTAAGACAAATTCAGCGCGCAAAGCCGAGTCGAACAGTCGTTTGGGTAGATCATCTCGTCGAAAGGCGTCTTCTACCATGAAAAGCACATCATCAATTGGGGCGTGACACGAAGCATAAAAGAGCGCCCATTCAAGCGCGTCATATACATTCGCCGCTGTCAGAATATCATACCGCAGCGCATCGGCAACACGCGGATAACGCTTGCGCGTCTCTACCGGAACTCGGTCTTCTGATGATTTCTTGCCATCAACATCACCCCGCGAAAATCGCGATTCGATAGACTCAAGCACTTGATTCAACTCCAAAAACTTGCTACGGCTTTGGATAAGAACATCGCCCAGCAACGCTGAATATCCAGCCCCAAATGGATTTGTTACGACATGACGCCCGAAATCTTCAAACATAAGAGAACATTGCAACAAGACGGTTTCAGGGCGAGATTCTACATTTACCAACCCAACGATAGGCTGCGGTATGTCAGCACCACGCAACTGAGCGCGTTCTGACAAGGATCGCAACAGGACTCTAATCTCTGATCTTTTAGGCGGTCTTGAAACCCTCTTCTCGGCAAATTTCCACAAATTGATTGCTCCTGCATCCGGATATTCGGCATTGCGCAATGGCGTAGAATCGGAAACAACATGGATATACGGAAGTATCTGGCCTCCAAGCCGCTCACGAAACACAATCGCCGTAGCATACGTCTCAAAGCCATTTTGTCCTGTCACGAGTCCAAGTTTTTGCAGGGATTCCACATCAGGACGAAGTGATGCGTCAAGGAAACCCTTGTCTTGAAGTTGTCGAACGACCGTTCGCACAAAATCCTTATCCAAACAAGCTTCACATGCCAACGCTTCTTCTGACCGTGTTGTTCCTTGTTCAAGCAGGCGCAAGATAAGACGCTCGAAAACGTTGACCTCCGCATTCAAGCCCGGGGAAGAGGGGAAGGTGACACGAAACGCATCCGCAGGCCAATACATCTTGGCCAACATTCTGGAGAATGTCCCTGAAAGTTCCGGTCTAGAGCCAAAATCAAGAATCCGTGGTTTCATATAAAAATTTCCTCCGCAGTATTCATTGATCGGCAGAGAATAAAGAACGCAGCAGGTTTCGGAACCTGGGAATTGCCCCTACAGGACATTCCTCCACAGCGTTCATTGATTGACAAAGTTCCAAAAATGCGGCAAGCCCAGGCACCTGGGAATGGGCCTCATCAGTACCGAAGAAAGCAGCGTCGCCAACAACAACAAGAAGCTTTTTTTGTCGGCTCATCGCGACATTCAAGCGATTGTAAACCGTCAAAAAGCCGAATGGGTTTTGACTATTAAGAAAATCGGATGTCCGCACAAGAGACAAAAACACTACATCAAACTCCTTGCCCTGAAACGAATCCACTGTGCCAACATGAAGCTGCTTGCCATCCACCCGATCACCTAAGCGCTCCTTAAGCTTCTCAACCTGACCTCTATAGAAAGATATCACGCCAAACGAGAGGTCTTTGCCAGATTCGGAGCCCATCCAATCATTAATCCTCCTGAAAATAACATCACCTTCAACTTCACGAACGCGGCTTCCATTAAATTTGGTGGTTGGGCCTAGAGCAGCCGGCATGTCGATCCACAAAACCGGACCGTTCCCAGGAACAGGAAGTGAATGCTGATAGCATTCAGCGGAAAGAGGCGACGTAATTGCCTCGCCAGATGAAAAACGTTTGTAAAAGTTATTGCTTATAAATTGACCTAGTACTGGATGCATACGGAACTGCTCGTTCAGAATGACACGTCGCGTAACATGGTCTCGGCTTTCCAGTTCAGGAATCCGCTTTGTAAACAGATACTCGAACATGGATTCTTTCCACCATTTTTCGTCTTCCAGTTTCGATATCTCGTCCTTACACGCGCCACTCTCCAACTTTGCAGCAAGGTCCTCGTCAACCATTTGCGGCAATTGGCGATGATCCCCGACAAGTAGAACGCGCTTGCCTTGGGACATGGGTATCAGCAAATCAAGCGGTTGTGCACGAGCGGCCTCATCAATGATCACATAGTCATAGACCAACGGGGGGACTTCTCTGGTGTCGTTCTTACCTTTTCGTCTGACGCCCTTGACTTCCGCAACCTTCCAATTTGCACATTGCTGGCATGTTGCGGCGATTGCAAAACTGTAATCCGACACAGCATCAAGCATTCCCTCTGGATCGCCCTCCAGAGATTCTACAAACTCCAGAAGAGCCGCTGCACGTCTGTCCTTAGCGGTACTGCCAATTTCACGAATAGACGCCAAAGTATCTCGGGCAAGCGCAAGCATGAAATCTGAATGCTTTTCCACTATGAAAACAGGCGATGACGTAAACCGCACAAGAAGTTTACGCTTGAGTGCGCGAAGTTTATCCAAAAAATCAATTGTATCTCCCTCAAGCCAGTCAGCGGCTCGTTGAATCAGCTTTTTCTCCGCATCCTCTAATTGAATTCCATCTTCATCAAGCAAATCCCCGGCTCGTTCCGGTCCGTCATCGCGAAAAGACCGTTCTGTAGTCCGTAATGCACGAATCACGGCAAGAGTACGATTGACTTCTTCATGTTCAGCGCCGGACCGCCATCCATCAAGTTGCTGCAATGCTTGGCGAGCACGACTTTTGCAGTCAACCGAAACATTTGCAGCAGGAATATCAAGAATCGCCTGACAGATCAATCTGGCCAACGCAGTGTCTGGGGCCTGAACATACTGAACTACTAGGTCTCGAATCCTCTGCTCTTCCTCAGCTTCGGCCAATTGAGGGTTTTTGGTTCTGATGTTGGCTGCGACTTTTTCACACCACTCCCGCCGCATCCGCTCTGCGGACGCCTCTCCGTCCTCGTCACCCTGTTTTTTACCGAATTTTGGAACAGGAAGCGAATTGAGGCGAATCCTATCGATCATATTTTCCACAGCGTCATGCTGGAAACCACAAAGCAGGACAGACCCTTTCCCTGTAGAATTTTTAGGTGCCAGTTCGTTGAGACGATCCAAGACGGCAGTGATAACGGTTGTCTTTCCCGTTCCCGGCGGGCCTTGAATCAAGGCTATGTCCGGGGTGTTGAGCGCAATGTCTATAGCTGCGATTTGGTTATCTCTTAACGGCTTGCTAAAGAGCTTTGCCGTATGAACCGACAGAGCTTCCACATGCCTTCGCTTTTCCAACGGTTCAGGGATTCCTGACGCTTCCAAGACAGTTCCAAGCATAGGATTTGCGCTTCCACCTGCCATAATACGGCGCCGAGCCTCGTCGCGGCGACGAATGGACTTTAAGAACCCTTTGAACGAAACCGCGACAAAACCTTTTCTCGGGATATCTTCAATGTGTTTGAAACACGTCAACTCGTTACTATCTGAGTCAAACTGCCACTTTTCAATGTCGCAGCCTTTTATCTCCTCCGGCTTCTCTTGACTATCTGAAGAGTCATCGTCCGTCGCGTGCTCGTTATCAGCGGCAGCCCCATTATTTGCAGTTGTAACGGACTCCAAGAACTGCTTTATTGTCCATTCAGGATTGACAATCCATTCGGGACACTCTTGGAATAGCTCCAGTTCCAAACGGTTGTCATAGCGCAATTTATCTCTAACCACATCCGCGATACCTGTAAGCTCTAGTATTGTAACATCGTGTTCTCCCTCCGTTGATGATCGAATGTTCTCATATCGGATCGCACCAAACGACCTAGCCTTTTCAAGTTGTATATTTCCCTCTTCCTCGTTGTATTGATCCCAGTTGCGAAGATAACTTCCCTCGTTTCTTACAAGTGCCTGAAGTTGAGCTTCGGCGCGGAGTTTTATCGCATCTGCATGGCTTACAAATGCTAATGTGCCTGACACAAGGCATATTGTTCTATCTCCGCCTCGCTCAGCCTTCCACCTTCTTTGTTTCGAGGCAATGAACACACCGGCATTCTTCTTCGTTTCATTGTCGGTACTATATGAAGTCTTTTGCACAACAAAACGCTTTGAATCACCAACCACACAGAATGAATCCATACTCGCTTCTGGAGACTGAGACTTCAATTCATCATCTTCGCACCATGAATAAAACGGCTTGATAAAGAACCATGAATCAGCAATTGAATTACCGTCAGGCGCGTTGTCGCCATTTTGCTTAACGGCTTTATAAACATAGTCCATCTCGCTATTGAACAAACTTTTCGCCGCTTCGTCAAGCTCGACTTGGATATCTCCAAACTCGAGCGGTCGTTGGGCGAAGAATGCAACCTCAAGATTCCATCCTCCCTGGACGTCTCTGTCACGCAGCCTTGCGAGTGTTGCGCTCGCGCTGGACAAAGCATCGGATAGAATTCGTGCTGCGGCTGGGCTGTCGGCAACGACGGTGAAAGCCCTCTTCGCAGCCACAATCATAAAAGAGCTTGGACGCGACCAGTCGGTCTTTACACTTTGAACGGGGACTTCATCCCCCCATCCGGCGAAGGGATCCTTGCGCCACTGAGTCGGCTCCCATTCTGGTGATCGAACACGGAGGGTTTGTTTTGGGACAGGGATAGACTCGAATTTCATGACGCATCCTCCATCATGAATGTTTTAACAGGAGATGGGAATCGCTCGTCTTCTCCAAACGCCGGTACAATCTCTGATTGTTCAAATGTAGATAGAAAACCGTGCTTATCCAAGTCTGCTGGCGAATATGCATGGAACAGTCGATATGGCAACACGAAATCAGAATCACTCTTTGTCAATACGACCATTTCCCAATGGTCCGTTTGAAGTTTGGTGCAAGGGTGTCTCCGTGTGTCGCAAAACGGACAAGCATTGTGGCGATCAGCATAATATCCCATGTGACATTCAGGACAGTCAACGGCGTGGTCAAAAGCCCAAGCGAGTTCTCGCGCCCAGAGAAGCATAGGAGGCCGTCGCCATGGAGCGAGGCGACCAGGACCAAATGTTTCCTGAAATAAATGTCGGAGGCCATCCGTCAGAACAAGTGTGCGGGGCAGCCCGCCTGCGAAGGCATTGGAATCGTCGTTCTCGTCATCGATAAACGGGAACTCTCCAGCGTAAGCGCGTTCGTCGGGACTGCCAGCGTCTGGAGTAGTCTGCTGGGGGGCATCCGCCCAATCTTCCTCTTCATCCGGGCAGAGAACTTTCTTGCCAATGAACGGATGCGCAAGCGCAAGCATTCGGAAAGCAAGAACAGCGAAAGCCCAGCAGTCCGTCCGAGGCCGGGCCGAATCTCGGCACGCGACGACCTCTGGGGCCCCATACCCATGCGTATAGATTGCACTCCCGTGCGGAGATTCCAACCGCATATTGTCTGGATCAATTAGCCAAACATCAGGTTCTGGGCCTTCACCAGCGAACACATTGTTCGGTGAGATATCTGCATAGACGATGCCAGCGGAATGCAGTCGCGCCAAAAACGCAGCAGCCTTATGAAGGATGGCAAGACGTCGACGAAGTCCGCCTGTTCGACCATAGTGCATCAAATCTGTTTTCAAATCCGAGGACTGCACATTGGCAAGCCATGCTGGCGCGGGTTCCTTCAAAAGTCTCCTACGGTCATCCCCCGTAGGGTCAAAGAAAGAAACAGGACGCATCCCAGAAAGGAGTTTCATTGCATATCCTGGCTCCTTTGTGAGAGTAGAAAGTGGCATTGTGACATGGATCGCATCAGGCAGCGGAAGAAGGCGAATATTCTCTATGGTTTTGGCAAACAACGCGGGGTCGCCCGATACAACACCCGTGACGGGGTCGATGGGCTGCTTGATGGCGATATCCGCATCCCTTGTGCGGAACACGACTCCTTGGCCACCGCGAGACAGTTCTTCGGCTACCATAAACACATTGCCATACTGGTCGACCATCTCCCGAAAGGCGGTCTTTGTCTCGGAGTTAATCTTCATTTTAACCACCTCCGTCTAGCGAGAACCGCCATTGTCTTGTCATCGGAGTGGGCAGGGACGGGCCAGTTTTCAAGCATATTTTCCCAGCAAGGAGCAGTTGCCTCGCCAGAAGCAAGATCAGCTACGCAAGCTGTCGCGAAACCTGACAGATTAGAAAGATCGTCTGAGATACCATCTGTACAGAGCAAGACGCCAACGCAATGCGTGGCCGGGACGCACGACATTCTCCACTCACCGGAAGAAGTCGTGGCAGATAGCGGATTAACAAGGTTGGAGAAACTTTCCGACTTGTCATCAGATAGCGCCACAACACGGCCATCTCGCATTACTGCGGCCGCAAGGCCATCACCGATCTGAAAAAGGCGAATGAATCGAGGCGACCACATCGCGACAATGCAAGTGGTGGCGCACTCCTCTGGAGAGAATGGACGAATAGCGGCAAGCCACTCCAGACGAAGTTCATCCACGAATTGTCGTGCATAAAAGCACTTATCGTAAACATGGCGTTGTGCAACTATTACTGCAGCGTGACAAGCAGACTTGGAACCAATATCTGAATGTGGTCGCGACCCAAGGCCGTCAGCAACGGCAAGGCATCCGTAGCGATGCGTTTTCCAAGTGGCCCAGGCATCCTGATTCGGAAGGCCGGATGCAATATGCCCCGGACCAATTACGCTAGTGGCGCACATTCTCCAGTAGGCGTTTCTCACGGCAAAGCCCTCCATGTGTCAACGGCGAACCAGAGATTTTCTGGTTTAACCATGATATCACGGTGTTTTCCTACGACGGCGTCGCCGCCAACCGGGACAAAGAACAACTTGTTCTTCGGAAGGTTTGTCTTCCAGATGTTGATGGCCTGTGCTGACTTTCTGTCGAAGAAACCGTCCGACACAAGCAAGAATCTACCAGGCAAGCTTTCAAGAAGTGATCGAAGGTCTGTGGGAGATGGTGGGTGGTCAACAAAAACCATGTCCAGCGGAAACTCGTCATCAACGTTCCAGTTGACCAACCAGCCTTCGCCGTTCCTAAACGCTACAAGGTGTATTGAACCCGCCAGGCTGCCAAAGCGGGTGAACTGCTCGACCGTACGCGCCACATTGCGCACCATATAGCACTTCCCGCCCTCTGTCATGCTTCCAGAGGTATCGACTAGAATCCACAGTTCGGATGCACTTTCGGAGGCATCCGGCGCAGAAGGAGTTGGTTCGTTGTCCCAATCGTCGTCAACCACGAATGGCCTCCTTTCCTTTCCCACACCCAAATGGACGGAACACTATGCTCTCACCCGAGTCACGATCAACAACAATCGCCCTATCTTCCGGCAAAGGAGGCAGTGCTCGTGAACCGCTGGTTTCAAAGCACACAAAAGAAGTCAAGTCTCCGCCAATGGAACTATCGCCGATACGAAGGCCGCATCTGATCAACAATTCTTTCACAACGGCCTGTGCGCGACGATAGTCTCTGGCGCAAAGGATCAACTGCACACCTGTTTTTGTCGGTCGAGAAACCAGACTGGCGAGCATATTCGCCAATGGGGAAGGTTTGTAACCATCAGGGTGAAATGATATCAAATCCTCAATCCCATCAAGTATAATGAGCTTTCGAGGTTCTTCACGTCGTGCGAAGCCATCCAGATCAATGCCTGTCCATTCCTCGTCGGTTGTTTGTACATAACACCCTGATTTCACAAAAGCATCCCAATTCTCTGGGTGTTCAGAATATAGAATAATTGCTTTCCCGCCGTCATTTCGCGACAAACTCTCTGCGATAGCCCTCTTGACATCAGTAATGAACTTACGCCGTCCGACAACGCAGAGATTCTGACCTGCCATATTCCTAATGACAGGATCGGAATTGAAGTCTGCCATTCGACCGAGAAGTAGCGGTTGCGTTTCGGAGACCGAACAGTAGGTGTTGAATTCCTCAGGCATCGGAAACGCAGGAAGACAATTTCCATTAAATACACGGCACTGCGAAAAATCGAACCCGCGTGAATTCGCCATATTGTGCAACTCTGACAGATGCTTTTCCCGGATGTCTCTCTTTGCCTCTGGGATATTGAAGAACATATTTGCCGACTTTGCGCCATTGGCATTATTGAGAATGCCCTGCGGGATGCCTTTAAGTTCCGCTGCCGCTTCGTTTGACTGTCCAAGAAGGATTCTGGAATCTTCCGGACGGCACGAAAGGACAAGACGACAGGCAAGTTGGTTCGTGAGGCCTTGCAACGTACCCACCTGACTCAATCCTACAAGCGACTGAGTTGCCAACAGTAGATGAATGCCAGCGCTTCGGCCTTGCTTGGCAAGATTCATTAGAAGTGCCTGCGAGACATCCGCCGTCTTCTGATCCTCGAAAAACTTCTGAAATTCGTCGATGACAAGAAGGATGCGCGGCATCGTCTCACCCGTCTTGTTCCTGTACTCGTACAGAGAACTGACTCCGACGCGCTGGAAGACAGCGTTTCTTTCCGTCATTTTGGTTTCTAGATGGCGCAAGACAGAGATGCCGAAGTCCACATCGCTCTTTGTCGCAACAAGTCTGGCATGTGGCAGAAGCGGCATTGCGTAATCATTGAACTCGATAGCATCTTTGTAGTCGAGAAGATACAGATTCAGCTCCTCTGGGGAATATCGATGGCATAGACCGTGGACAAGGACATGGATGAGGTTCGACTTACCAGACCCAGTCTTGCCGCCCAACAAAGCATGATTCACATCCATTGCCTTGTGGCTTCCGAGAACGAATCGGACAGGAGTCCGATTATCATCGCTCCATCCGATAAGAGCTTCTATTCCATCACGTGAATCTGCCGACCAGAGGCCATCCTGTCTATAGAGGTCATCCATTTCGCCGGCGAACTCGTCTCTACGCTTGTAACCTGCCTTGAGAGAAGAAAGAAGACTCTCTATGCCGTTGGCATCCGGCAAGCCTCTGGAATTGTCCTCGGAAATCATGATGTTTCTAATTTCCTTAAACTCCCGGACGTGGCTCCGAATCGAAAATGCATCCCATGCAAATGAAGAAAGTGCCTCAATCAAGACAGCATCGCGGCGTGAGTCGAGTGCGCCGACATCACAGGCAATCAGCGGGAATACGCCACACTTGGGTCCGTTCTCAAGGATTAGAGTAAGGCAAGCTGCCGCAGGGCCAGTCAACTGCTCAGGCAAGTCGAACATCACAAGCAGCTTGCAAGGGGCTGGATGGTCCGGATGAGCGGCATTGAACGAAGCCCAGTCTTGAACGCCAGCCACACAATTGCGTTGAACGAACGCCGCCATGTACGCATGTGTTCTGGATAGTGCGTCCTCGATATCCTTCGGCGTCGTCAGGCATCCTCCGTCTGGAAAAGGTTTGCGGTTTTCAAGAAGAGCCAGGAAACCCGCGAGCGAGTTGCCGAGGTGCTTTGGATCGCATACCGTTATTTCCAGAGTATCAGGCGGAATACACTGGAATGCGCGAAGCATAATCTCCTGCACGAAACAACGTCCCTTGTCTGTCGGCGGGAAAAGAAGTGGACGAGGGAACGGAAACGGCAAAAGCCTGGGAAGCGCCCATTCCTGACCTCCTCCCGAAAAGAGATAAGTTCCGACCGAGAACATATCGGGAAAAGATGTTGCGCGACCAAAGGATTCCGGAGCAAGATCCGCAATCTTCGGCTGCTTTTCCCGAATGCGCATAACAGCGCCCGAAATGGCATCGCGAGCGCTCTTCCATTTTGCGGCACACTCTTCGACTCGGTCACGCTGGACTCCGTGGATTTCCTTTAGGCGAACCGCACAGCACTCCCGCTCGTTCTCCGCCTGAATCGCATGATCAAGAGCGTCAATCTGGTTTGTCAACTGTCGGATTTCCCCATCGACACTGTTGCGCTGCGCGGACAGATCCGACAGCCTCTTTTTCAGATCGTTGTATCGTGTCTCCTGATCGCGTGCCTTCGCCCGCAGCATATCCAGCGTGGAGCGAATGGCATTCCGATCCTCAACCTTTCGGGCAAGTTCCGCTTTGTCGGCATCAGGGAAAATGAGGAACCAGAGTTTCTCCAAAAAGATTCGGTTGTCGATGTTTCGCTCAAGCTCAGAAATCCGCCCCTCAAGGCGCTTAAGTTCTCCACCCGTCTTCTGGATTTGAGTCGAAAGATCGGCAAGTTCAGCTTTTGCTTGTAGTTCCTCCTGACAAAGAACACTCCGGCGTACATTTAAGTCCGTGAGTCGGCGACGGCAATCTGCCATTTCAGTCTTGTGGCGCCTCGTAGCATCAGGCCCTGATTCACCACGCGAGATGCCTGCCATGGAAAGGAAACGGGCAATTTCCTTCTCATAAGCATACAACTGTTCTTTGAGTTTTCGTTCACTAGCGACTTCATCCCCAGGATGCCCGTCTAGGCACCGGTCAAGCACAACCGTCTGGCGCTTAATCTCAGCAAAGTCACTCTTAATTGTTGTAATCATGCGCCAAGTCCTCGGTTGTTGTCTATACCAGCCTTAATCATGGACACTTCCTCCTGCATCTGTGCGGAGAGTTCCGACAAGCTCTGATATTCAGCTGACATTGGTTCAAGTATATCTCTGACCAAACCGTGGCCGAACTCGTCACGAATCTGCGTCTCGAACAACTCAATTGCCGAGCGGAAAGTCTGGACGGGCACGTCGGTCATTTCTCCTCCTCAAAGCATTGCAAAATCGCGGCTCCAGCACTTTTCGCAGCAATGAAGACAGTTTGTGCAACCTCTGGGACTCCGACATCAAGGAGGAGTTCGATTTCCTCGCTACGAAGGACAAAACGTGGTGCAAAACCGTACTGCTTTGCGCGTGCCTTGGAAAGTGTCTCTTCCCACTCACCACATTCCACCTCGCAGCGAATGACAGGGTCGGCGAGGCGCAACAAGGCATCCAGGCCCGAATTGAGGTCGGCGGCAGATGGTTTATTGACAGCGCCCTCAACAACTTTGTCCATTGCGAGAACCTCATCTGTAAGATCGATTTTTGCCAGGATAATCTTCATTCGTCTTGTTCCTCTCCATGAACGATTGCATCAAACAGAGCCTGATCTATCTCGTCTTTTCGCGGCAGCATCCCGATTATCGGAGACCCTGCATTACGAACGGCCTCGCGAAGTTCACGCTCTTCATCTTCTGTTAAATCGTGGATGTCCGCAGTACAAATGGTCGCGGATGCATGAGCCTTCTGATGCCCACCGGCCTGAAACACAAGATGCTCTTTCTGTGCCCGTAGATAAGGTGCGTGCCCAGCCTTGACTTCGATGGCAAGCGCACCACCCTCTGGTGCAAACGCTCTGTCTCCACGTCCGAAAATGACTGGGGCCTTAAGATTTCTAACATACAGGTCTGTCTTGGTGTAACGTCCATCCTCAAAATAGGTTCGATCCTGGGTCGAAACATCACCGAGGGGGCGGAATGCCAACTCGACAAGCCTTTCTGCAAATTCGCCACTGCCGTGGTTACTGACATCGCGCAAGACCACACCTTTCTCGAACACGCCTGCGGCAGAGCGATAGCGGGAACGGTAGGATTCTATTTTCGACTTGAACTTAGGGTCGCGCTCTTCGAGATAGGAAACAACTTGTCTGAGTTGCGTTGGTGTTAGATGAAGCCGTGTGGCAAGCACGGCAGGATCAACAACCTTCCCTGATGGCGGTGTCCATCGTGTCCATGCACAGAATGCGGCAGCCGGAGAAGTTGGGTTTGCCGACAGATAATCCTCCAAGATCTGCCTCGCATGGTTTGTTCGAGCTGCGCAATCAGCTGCGAGGTCATCGATATGAGACAGCGAACGGCCGGCATTCGACAGAAAGGCATCCTGTTTTTCCTGTGACTGATGAAGCAGCGCTACCGCATCGTCCAGCCGGGCCTTGCAAGCAAGTTCGTGTTCCTTTGCCTCGTCCAAATCCGCCAATGCCGCGTCTAGTTCCCCCTGCGATGGACCAGGATTGTCAGGCGGATCGGCTTCATCCATTTCCGACTCAATTCGGTCGACTTCCGCTTGACATTGAGCGACCATCTCCCTGGCATCTTCAAGGGCCTGACTAGCCTCACGCTGGTTGTCACCTGCTTCTTCAACGAGCCGCGCCAGATCACAAGACATCTCACGAAACGACTCCTCCGCCCCCTCGCGACAAACAGCAAGGGATGCGACAAGATCGGAGAGATTCTCGACTGATGCTACGGAGACGGCGTTCATATTAGTGCAAGTAGTCCTCTAGGCGGGCCGCAAGGGAGTGGAGGTAGGGAACCTGCTCATCGCAGACATCTCGGAAACGCCGGATGCAGTTGCAAAGATCTGTAAAGACTTCTTCAAACTGGTCGCGCTTCTCATCCCTCCATGTATCAGAAAGTGCATTGAACGCGGCAGAGGTTGCTTCCACTTCACCGCCTACATTCTCTGCGCACTGGGACAAGCGGCTGGCAAAGGAGTGAAGTTCTTCGGGACTCGCTTCTACTCTAGACATACTCATTCTCCTATAATTGCTGTTGATCAGAAGTATTCATCGTCACTTGACGAGGACTGTGCCGAAGTGTTCGCCGAGGGCGCTGTAGCTACAGAGCCGAGGGCATCCTGACTTCCCGGTGAAAACGGCTGGACAATTGACACCGGACTCGGCGTCCCGCCGGGAAGAGATGTCGGTGGTGTTTTAGGCGATGAAGACGGAAACGCAGACCGCAGATCCGGCACCTGATGCGGATTAATTGAATGCATGCGTGTAGTCACCGACATTGTCACAAACTTAAAGAACCGCTGAATCTCAGAAGCCTGATGAGCCTCAAAAAGAGGATTCTGGGTGCCTTCAATGAATCTGCTTAGTATATCCTTATCTGCATCGTACCCAATAGCCATTGCCATACGATCACATTTGGACGAGCGGCCTTCAGAGATAAATGCCCGTAGCGGTTCTTCCCACTGATCATTTGGCTGTCCATCAGACACAAGGACAACCGTTGGGCGATATGCTCGTCCCGGAGTCTCGTTCTTGTCCTCAATCATGTCCTTCGCCGCCCGAAGAGCAGTTCCCAAAGGCGTCATGCCGTCGGCTGTGAGAGGATGAAAATCGATAGACGAAACCGGCGTGAATGGTTGAAGCCTTGTGACAGAACTGCCGAACGTAATGATTGAGACGCGAACCTCAACTTCGCGAGTTCCCTCTTTAGAGAACGCTGTTAACATCTGTCGAACAGCAGAGTTGAGCGTGTCGATCTTAGGTCCCGCCATTGAGCCGCTGGTGTCCAACAGCAATAGTACGGGAATCGGCTTTGCCGTGGGAACGATGTAATCAGCAGGATTGAATGCCATTTTTTTGTCCTTTCTTTGAGTTGAACCTTTTATGCCTTTGACGCCGCATATGGTATCATAGCTGGTTGTTCATCGGTTAGAATCGGACATCCGCAGATGTCCAAGAGATTTTCTTTGCCACGCCACCGAATTCGAGACAAGGGGAATGTGATTGGCTTGTCTCGTTTAGGGACCAAGGACTCAACAGCCAAGAAACCTTCCGACACAAGGTGCTTGCGAAGGTCTGACATTGTCTTGAACAAATCGTCTTTCTCACTGTGTTCGTTAAAACGAGAGCCCTCTCTGAATGTATCAAGCCAATCGCATCGTATCTTGCTCTTGGACGCATGGAGTAGTTTGAGTCGTTCGTGTAGGCCTCGCACGGGACACCCGCTTGCTATCACGACAAGCAAAGCAAAACACGTACGACTCATAGTAACGGACTTGCCATTTATCGTTACCGAACCAGACTGAATGTCAATTGACATTTCAGGATACGCAATGGCTCGCGGTGCAACCGTTTGAATCTTCGACACAAGCGTTCTGTAATTTGGGGGAATCGCTTTGAACTTTTCTTGATACCATCCGCGCATGCGAACAAACGGCACCTCGAAAAGTTCCGTCTTGATTTGCTTTGCTTTGAGCTTTTTGTCCGTTCCATTTGAAACAAACGTCTTACCTGGCTCTGGGTAGAAGAATTCAGGTGCCGAACCCTGTTCCAGTTCTTGAGGCAAAAGAACATGATAAACCTTATCGCACTCACGACCAAGAAGCGTCATACATGAGAATAGGAGTGCGCTTATCGTCTTACGTCCGCCAGCAATCGAGACATGAAGTTCCGTCTCGCTATCCTCAGTGTATTGCCGAAGCTGGGACAGCATGAAGTCAGCCGCGCGAAGGTTATCTTCGCCCGTCCGTAGGTCTTCAATTTCGTTACCTTCAGCATCTGGAATGACACGGATGGACGTTGCGCCAAAAACGAGCTTGCCGTCAATCTCTATCTTTTCGCGCTTTAGATTAGACCGCATCTCATTCCAAACACCGTCTTCAAAGAGCTTTTGTATCAATAGTTCTTTCCCGCTCTTCGTTATGAATACGACAATCTCATCTGGCACGATTGAATGCTTCTGATGTGCCAGACCCCAAACCGTGTTTGTCAGTACGGCAGGAGAAGTACCCATTCCAGACACAAGAATTATTCTCTTATGTTGAGACATACGACCTCCGCTTTGACATTGGTATGTGTTCATTCACTCTCATAACCGCGTCCTTGCTCCTATTGAATCTTCAGCATCAACAACGCTCATGATATCCGAAGTGTCACATTTCAATGCGGTACAGATTTTGAGCAGAATACCTGTATTGACTGTCTCGTTTTTAGACAGTTTCGTAATAGTTGCCGAGGATATCCCCGTCAACCTTTGTAGGTCGGTCTTGTTAAGACCTTTATCAATCAGCAGTTTCCAGAGCTTTTTGTAGCATATAACCATGTCAACCACACCTCTTTAACATTCATCTCTTGAACACGGCATATTATATCAAATTCGCCATCGCAAAACAAGGGGTAATCTTTACATTTCTAATAATTGTCTTTACCACCTCGGTTGTCCTAATAAAAACATGAAGACAGGTGTATTTACTTTGACAACCGAAAATCACTAATTACTTGGACCTTATAAACAGACTTTAGCCCAGACTTTGTAAATCTATTATGGTATAATTTATGCCGTGAGTAAAACAGCAAAAGTGTCTGGCTCGGTGGTAGCGGGGTTTCCGTCGCCAGCCGAGCAGTATCAAGAGCCGCCGCTTGACCTGAATGAACTTCTGGTGAAGCGTCCGGCTGCCACGTACTTCGTGCGAGTCGAGGGCGACTCGATGGTCGGCGCGGGGATCAGCGACGGCGACTTGCTGGTCGTGGACCGCTCTCTCCGCCCCGCCGACGGCGACGTGATCATCGCCAGCGTGGACGGCGATTTCACCGTGAAGACCTACCGCCGCGACAAGAGCGGCGTCCGCCTGGAGCCGGCGAATTCCAACTACCCTGTCATCCGCCTCCGAGCCGGACAGGAACTACTCGACTACTTCGGCAAGGTGACGGCCTGCATACACAGATTCGCGGGGAAGAGATGATCGGGCTGGTGGACGGTAACAACTTCTTCGTGTCCTGCGAGCGCGTGTTCAACCGCCGCCTCGTAGGACGCCCGGTCGCCGTCCTCTCCAACAACGACGGATGCTGCGTCTCCCGCTCAAACGAGTTCAAGGCGCTCGGCATCCCGATGGGCACTCCCTACTTCCAGCTCAAGGCTCGCGAGGCGTCGGGCGAGCTGTGCTTCTGCTCGTCTAACTACGAGCTCTACGGCGATATGTCCCGCCGCATCATCTCGATCCTCCGCGAGGAGGCCGTGGACGTGGAGCAGTACTCCATCGACGAGGCGTTCATCTTCCCGCCCACGACCGCCGCCGCAGACTACATCGCCTACGGACGGCGCGTCCGCGCCAAGATCCTCCGCTGGGTCGGCATCCCGTGCGGCGTCGGCTTCGCGCCCACGAAGACGCTCGCCAAGATCGCCAACCACATCGGCAAGAAGCGTCCCGACGGCGTGTTCCTCATGCCGGACGATCCGACGGAAATCCTCGCTGCCCTGCCTGTGCAGGAGGTCTGGGGCGTCGGGAGGCGGCTGCCGCTCAAACTCCGAACCGTGCGCATTCTCACCGCCCAGCACCTGCGGGACGCCCCAGACGCCACGATCCGCTCCATCGGCGGCGTGACGCTCCTACGGACGGCGATGGAGCTTCGCGGCGTTCCCTGCCACGAGGAGAGGGACTACGATGCAGACCCCGATTCGATCTCCTGTTCGCGCTCGTTCGGCGAACCGGCCACGACGGCGGAGGCGCTTACGGAGTCCCTCGCCGCCTACACCGCGCAGGCTGCCGCCAAACTTCGCCGACACGGGCTTCTCGCGGCGGGGTGCAACATCTACGCGCAGGTCTTCGCCTCGGGCGGAGGAGGCGATTTTCTGGGGCGTACGGTCGTTTTCCCCGCGCCCACGGACGCGACGAACGAGATGCTCCGCGCCATCCGCGAGGAGGTGGACGCCCTCTACATCGAGGGGACGCGCTACCGCAAGACGGGAATCGTGTTCTTCGGCCTCGAAAAGCCCGGCACGGCGCACCAGACCGATCTCTTCGACGACACCCCGCCAGCCGAGAAGTCGCGCCTGTACGCCGCCGTGGACGCCCTCAACGCCCGCTACGGCAAGGGCAAGGTGTTCTCCGCTCGGCACTCGCGCGGGCCCTTGCGGCCGCTTCGCGGTTCGCGCTACGCGCTCAGCCAACCTGATCGCCTACGGCGACAGGCGCATCACGCTCGGCTTGGCTCGCTCGAATCGCGAGCCCCGCTTGCGCGGCGGTTACGCCCAGGGCCTCGGCGCAAGGTCGTGGCACATGAAGCGGCAGAAGCTCTCCCGCCGCCCAACGACGCGGTGGGACGAGCTGATGACGGTGAGGTGAGGAGACCTCGCCCGCTCTGATCGTTCTTCTCATGTACGGATGGCATCGACGAGCGCGGAGGCTGCGGGGGAGAGCGCGGCGTTCTTGCGCCAGGCGAGATAGACGTCGCTGGTGAGGGCGGGCGAGAACGGGCGAAACACGACACGGGACGCGAACTCGTGCGGCACAACGCCGTCGATGCAGATGGCCGAGCCAAGCCCCGCCTCGACGAACATCGCCGTATTGTAGAAGAGGTTGTAGGTCGCCACCACGTCGAGACGCGAA
>JAEEGH010006121.1_pt1 | contig 29637 bp, 19 predicted proteins | sample 9134181 | NCBI WGS metagenome assembly JAEEGH01 (sample SAMN16246544, study PRJNA631951) | gut metagenome | biome: gut microbiome; feature: rumen; material: DP-attached | host: Bos | place: Iran: Karaj | collected 2018-10 | reverse complement strand
TCTTCGACTTCGGTTTCTACACCTCCTTCTTCCCGCAGCTGGTGGCCGGTCCCATCGTCCGTGCCGACCAGTTTGTGCCGCAGCTCTACAAGCCTTACTTCCTCACTCGCAAGCAGTTCGGCATAGCCGTGTTTTGGATTCTCAACGGCTTGGCCAAGAAAATCATCCTCAGCGACTACCTTGCTGTTAATTTCGTCGACCGAATTTTCGACAACCCGCTGCTGTTCACTCCCTTCGAGAATTTCTCGGCACTCTTTGTCTATTCCCTACAGGTATATGCCGACTTTTCGGGCTACACCGACATAGCCACCGGCGTTGCCATGCTGATGGGTTTCTACCTGCCTAAGAACTTTAACTCGCCCTACAAATCGACCAACCCCGCGGGTTTCTGGAAACGCTGGCACATGTCGCTCTCCAACTGGCTCAAGGACTACCTGTATATCCCGCTGGGCGGCAACCGTGGCGGCACGTGGGTGTCGTGGGCCATACTGATAGGCATCGCCGCTGTGATAGGTCTTATGGCAAAAACCACCTGGGTTACGGTGCTTATCATCGCCATCATTGTGGCAATAGTGGGATGTTATGTCTTCTGGCCGAAAGCCAAACGCGAAATCACCACCAACATCAACAACATGGACACCATGCTGCTGGGCGGCCTGTGGCACGGCGCCAGCTTCAATTTCATCACTTGGGGCGGACTCAACGGCGTGGGCATACTCATATATAAATGGTGGAAACACCGCAGCAAAGGCACCCGCACCATGGCCACGTTCCTGCTTTTCGCTCTCTTTGTGGCGGCATGGAAGGTGTGGGATACGGCGGCGTTCCGCGTGGGCGGCGTGTGGACTGGCGTTATCTTTGTCGGCACGCTGATAGACTACATTTATTCGCTTTTCACTCGTGGAGAGCGTTCCATAGCATGGCTCAACCGCGGCTGGAGCATCTTCCTCACCTTCGTCTTTATCAGCTTTACGCGACTGTTTTTCCGCAGCGGCTCCAACCTCGACCCCGCCGAGGCCAACACCGTGGCGTGGAACACAGCCAAGAATATGGTACACCAGATTGGCGGCCATTGGGAGTGGAACCATGTGTGGGGCGTGCTTTCGGGCTACGCTAACATTTTCGTAATCTTCGTAATAGGAATGGTAATTCACTGGTTGCCCGAACGTTGGAAACGCTGGTACCGAATCAATTTCGCCATGATGCCCATTTGGGTGATGGCAGTTATAGCCGTGCTTGCGGTTATGGTTCTGTATCAGTTTGTTACCGCCGACCTACAGCCGTTTATCTATTTCCAGTTCTAAACTGGAACAATCATTTGAACAAACAAAACACAATAAATAAATAATAGATTGACAACAAAAAAACTCCACCCCCACTCTTTTGCTGTGGCTTTTTGTTTTTAGTGTATTGAGCGGTTCTATATCCCAAACCTAAAGTAGCACAACGAAGGCTTTATTCTTTATATAAAAGAAATTAATTTGGTGTTGGGTATTTCAAATTTCAGTTTTCATAATACAAAACTAATGTTATCCAATTACACATTTGATTATCAACAATGTAGATCATTTTTTTAACTCACAACACCATTCCCTTTCTTTTTTTCATAAAAAAATCGTATCTTTGCAAAAAAATATACAACCATGTTTAAAAAAGATACATACATAGCACGCAGGGAACAACTGCGCAAGGACGTCAAAAACGGCCTTATCATCATTCAAGGTAACAGCGAAGCAAGCTGCAATTACAAAGACAACACCTATAGCTTCCGTCAGGACAGCACCTTCCTTTATTTCTTCGGCCTTCAGCGCGAGGATATGTTCGGAGTGCTCGACTGCGAGACGGGCGAAGACTGGATTTATGCCAACGACTACGACATCGAGGACATCATCTGGACAGGCGCCCTGCCCAGCGTGGCCGAACTTGCCGCCTCCGTGGGCGTGACCAAGAGCGGCTCCCTTGCCAATTTGCAAAACACTGTGAACAAAGCCGTTGCGCAAGGTCGCAAAATCCACTACCTCCCACCCTACCGCACCAACAATATGGTGAAAATGGGCAACCTGCTCGGCATCAAGACCGACAGCGTGAACCGCTACGCATCGTTGGAACTGATAAAAGCTTGTGTTAAACAGCGTTCCGTCAAGAGCGACGAAGAAATTGCCGAAATCGAACGCGCCATTGCCACCGCGTACAACATGCACGTGGGTGCCATGAAAATGGCTCAACCCGGCCGCTACGAATACGAGCTGGCAGGCTTTATGGAAGGCACAGCGCTGATGGGCGGCGGCCCCGTGTCGTTCCCCGTCATTATGACTATCAACGGACAGACACTGCACAACCACGACCACAACCACGAGCTGAAAATCGGACGCATGCTGGTGATGGACGCAGGTTGCGAGACCCCCATGAACTACTGCAGCGACATCACACGCACAGTGCCCGTGGGCGGCAAATTCGACGAACGTCAGAAAACCATCTACGAGATAGTGCTGGCCGCCAATATGGAAGCCATCCGCGTAACCCGTCCTGGCATCACCTATCAGGAGGTGCACACCGCCGCCAGCCGCATCCTGGCACAGGGCTACAAGGACCTCGGCATACTCAAAGGCAACCTAGACGACATAGTGGCCAACGGTGCCCACTCGCTGATGATGCCCCACGGCCTCGGACACATGATGGGCCTCGACGTACACGACATGGAGAACTACGGAGAAATCAACGTCGGCTACGACGAGGAAACGGAACGCAGCAAACAGTTCGGTCTCGGCAGCCTACGCTGCGGACGCCGTCTGCAACCCGGTTTCGTCATCACCGACGAGCCCGGATGCTACTTCATCCCCGAACTTATCGACAAATGGCACCGTGAAGGCACCAACGCCCAGTTCATCAATTTCGACGTGCTGGAGAAATACAAGGACTTCGGCGGCATACGCATCGAAGACGACATACTCGTCACCAACGACGGCTGCCGTGTGCTTGGCAAGCCCATACCCAAAACCGTCAAGGAGATAGAAGAAACGATGGCTCAATAAAACCGTCGCTTTATCTGATAACCAACGGACCTAACGAAGCATCGGCCCATTCGGACCGTCCGCAAAAAAAACGGGCCTCTAACAAAAACACTTTATAATATGGAAGAATTTGAACAACAGGAGATGCACAACGAAGCTCCGCAAGAAATCAACCAGCCGCAGCAGGAGGAATACACCAACGCTCCGCAGAACAACGGCTTAGACTGGGGTGGCGACATCAAACGCTTTTTCACCGAAGACCTCAAGGACATGCTTCTGGCAATAATAAAACGTCCGGCTACAGGTGCCCAACAATGGCTTGACAATACCCAATCGAAATCAATTGTAAACCCAATTTGTATGATATTGTCGTCATTTGTACTGATAACACTTATGGCGTTCATCATTCTTCACATCAAATTGGGCAACGCTGTCGGTTTCGGAACAAGTCTGGCCATTGGAACAACGCCGATTTTCTTTTCGCTGTTCATAAGCTTGTTTATGTTCATTTTCATGGCAATAAAACAGAAACCCGACATTATTATGGCTTTCCGCCAGTCGTCGTTGCACGTACTCATTCTTACAATGGCTATGATTGCATTGCTTGTTACATTTCTGATATTTGTCAATACCGACAAAAGCACTTTAATCGGTTTGGCTTTTGGAAAAATACCAAGCGGCTATGGCTTTGCAGCATTAATTATGATGCTTATATCGGTTTATGCCATATCGATGGGTTTCAGTGCAGCACGCCAAACACTCAAGGCTTGTCAATCCAACGACAAGGAATGCTACTCATGGTACATAGCTCCATTAGTGGTTTTCCTTCCAATTTATTTGAGTTATATTATCGTGTCGGCTATGCTGTAATCGAACAATCACTCAAAAAAAACGAAGAAGGAACTCCTTGCACCGGAGTTCCTTCTTTTTTACAAATAATACTCCAAAAAAATCACTCCCCCGCCCTTTTCGAAAACACGCACCCACAGTAGTCTTGCCGGTACAGTCCGTGCTGTCTCGAAAGCTCGATGCTGCGCTTGTAGCCCTCGCGTTTCTTGAAATCGTTGGGCAACCAATTGATGCCGTATTCTTCGGCCAGCCTCTGCCCTATCTCGTTCAGTTTGGCGGCATTTTTCAGCGGACTTATGCTCAACGTGGAGGCGAAGTAGTCGAAACCTTTTTCTTTCGCCACCTCGGCCGTTTTCCGCAGCCGCAGGTCGTAGCACACAAAACAGCGTTCGCCGCCTTCGGGACATTGTTCCAAACCCTTCACGCTGTCGAAAAAGATTGTCGGGTCGTAGTCGCAATCCACCACCGACACAGGGTTGGGGTAAGGCGTTTCGTCAATTAGACGATTAAGCTCAGCCTTGCGTTTCAAATACTCCTCCTCAGGCGAGATATTGGGATTGTAGTAAAGAACCGTTATCCTGAAATAATCCGACAGATACTCAAGCACATAACTACTGCAGGGGGCGCAACAGCAATGCAATAGAAGCGACGGGGTTATCCCCGCCTCATTGTTCCTTTCTATCAGCAAATCCAGCTGTGCCTGAAAGTTAGTCTTGTTCACTTTGTATGTTTTTTATCATCGCACCACTTGAATAACACCGTTGCGCTGAACGTGTCCCAGATAGCCCTTGGCTGTGAAATGGTAGTAGTAAGTGCCGTCGGGGTCGTTGTTGAGCGACGGATCCCAAAAATCCTCGCGTTTGGAGATATTCTTTTTGTAATACACCCTCCGGCCCCAATGGTTGTAGATATACAAATCGTTGTCGGTATAGCCGTTGCCTTCCAAAAGATTTTTTATCTCAAAAATGTCGTTAATGCCGTCGCCATTGGGTGACACTGTATTCGGGAACTGCAACAGAATATTAACTATCAGAACTTTGGCTTCAGCCGTATCGTAGCATGTCAAAGGATTACCACTGTGTGTCGGGATGTGGGATGTGGTCATAAGTCTCACCAAGTTCAGTCCCGTAAACTCCGACATATCGCCGGTCCACGTGTAGGTTGGCTCGAAAGTGTTGGGGAAAAACACCGGGGATTGGTCATGATAGTAAATCTCCCAGTCATAGATATTATCGTAGTCGGGGGTAGTCAGGTTTATGAAAGTTATTTGGGGATCGAACACCGACAGCACGGCGGGATTCCACGAAAAAGCGCTGTGGGGCGGCTCGTACACATAAGCCGTCAGGCCGACGGTGTCGCGACAGCCACTGGAACTGAGTATAAAGCACAAGAAGGGGTATGTCCCGGCCTTGCGGTAAATGTGGGTGTGGGTGCTGTCGTTTATAGTTCGGAAACCGTCGCCCCAGTCCCAACTGTAGGTGTTGCCCAGACTCTCCACATTTATATCGGTTATCCTGAGCCGGAAGGGCACGCAGTCTTCAAAAACCGTCGGCTCGAATATAGGCAGAGGCACTGTGTCCATATCTATATGGTGCATAAGGTCGTATTCGCATCCCAAACGGTCTGTCACGTGTACCGAAAGGGTTATGGAATCGGTTATCAAGATATCTATGCCACGGGTAGTTTCGCCATTACTCCATTGGAAAAGCACTGCGCTTGGCTCGTTAACCTCCAAATGGGCAAGTGCATTTCTACATACCAACGTGTCGCCCGACAGGGTTATGGGCACAGGAGGATTGAATTTGACAGTACGATAAACGGTGTCGGCACAAGCTTCGTCGGCAGTCTTGGCCACAAGCATTATTGTATATGTTCCGGCGGTTTGGTATTCGTGCCGACCTGGATTTTCGGATGTCGATGTGGTGCCGTCGCCGAAATCCCAGTAAAACATCTCACATCTGCCCAGGGGAACTGTGTCTTGGGCACTGGTCGATGCGTAGCTTGTGTTTGTGATATCGGCATAGTATTTGCAGTTTGTCGTATCCAAAGAAACGGTAAAACCGGCATGCGGGTATCTTGGTATGGCCATAGTCGAAAGGGTGAACATGCACGTAGTGTCGCCAGTAAAAATCACATCGCAGTAGTATGTGCTGCTGTCCACAGCCACCGTAACGGTTTGTTGGTCGGATGTCCACCCGGGATGACTTGGGTTATACCACCGGTAGCGGAAACCCGACGGTGCCGTAAACGTGGTAGTCCGGTCCTCGCTCGCACATGAGTTGTTCGTTATCCGTGCTTTTGCACAATCCAATGTATAGTATATATAACCAGCGTGATACTGTGCACACTGTCCGCAATGGAAAGAGGTTATACGAACCACGATTGGCTGCCCCTGATAAGGCGAAATATCAACACCTATGGGCGACCAGTCTCTCCAATATACTTGGTTTTCCTGCGTAGACTCCACCAGTCTGATGCCCCGATTCCACGACAGCGATGCCATACCCGCATGTATGTTGGCGTATGTGCAATTCGAATCCAAAAGGTTGCCGTTGGTATCGAGTATCTCGAAAACAAAACGTGGTTTCTGGTTTGGTGGATGTCCAGAACCCGGTTCCACCAACACTACAGCATAGTTGATTAGAATCAAATCAGCAATGCTTGTATCCACTACCATGCGGTATGCGGTAGCCTGGCAAACACACCCGCCCCATCTACATCCCAAACGGACCGACTCGCAATAGCCGTCAGGTATAGTCTTTAGCTGAAAAAAGGTAAAAGAGTCTCTTTCGGAAAGATCGCTGTGGATGGCATGCGACGCCCCTATCCCTATATCGCTGCCTCCATAGCCGTTGTTTGGATTACGTATGCCCACATTAGCGTACGGACCCGAACCTGAACTTGTATAATTGTTGTAAAAACTATATGTGCCGTAGGTGCAGGTAACGTTAGGCCCCGTAAGAACAGTATAATCAATACATTGAGGTGTGGAACGTTGCAAGCATCTGCGGACATACACGGGGGAGCTGTAGCGACTGGTGTCGTTAGAGTCGCAGATGGCACGCACATGAAATTCGTAAGTAACATTCTCCCTGAGTCCGCAAACGGTGTCTGTGGTGTGTGATGTGGAAAGAACCGCTCCCGATCCGAGAGTAAAGCCTTCGAGGCCGTATTCTATCTGATACACCGTGTTGGGATTGTTGGAGTAACTCGTCCACGATATCTCCTCACACCCGTTGCCAATGTAACGGTGCGAAATATTTATGGGTTCGGGACAGCTCACGGGAAGCACACATATATTATCTATGGCTGCCGGAGGCTGGGTAACTTGGGAGCTGGAGTTGTACCAATAGAAGACGAGGTAATATTCACCAGCTGCAGGCACCACAACCAACGGGCTTACATGGTTTTGCCACGAACTGTTGTTGTTCAGTCCGGCACCTCCGTCCAACGCTATCGCACCTGTAGGCAACGAAGTCAAAGAAAGACCAGCCATTTGGCTACCTCCGGCAAATGTGGCTGTAGCAGCAGGTATAAGAAAAACCCTTAGATATGCATACGAGGCTGCTCCTACAACATATCCTTGCGACATCCAATCGTACGAGGCTTCGTATATGCCGCCGGCAGGAAAATACAGCTTTCGGTATGCGTAGGAATTAGAAAGAACATTCGAGTAGTTGTTACTAACATTATCGTTCGATATGTACAGGCTGTACTGGCCGGGACCATTTTGTACGGCTTGATTTATAATCCACTTGTTAGAATTGCTGGTTGTGGTGTTGGCCAAACGCCAGTAGGCGCGTTCCGCAGCATTTTCAAAATCGCAACAATACGGAACTGTATCAGTCATAAACTGACCTTTCGCCAAAGTCGAAACCAGCAGTAAAGAGGCTAATATCCAAGCCGGCCGGAACATAGCAACATATCTAAATCATCACCTTACTACGGTTATAGTTCCATTGCGCAGTATATTGCCCATATAACCCTTGGCCGAGAAACGGTAGTAATAAGTACCGTCGGGATCGTTGTTCGCTGCAGGATCCCAGAAATCTTCACGGGTGGAGATACCTGTCTTGTGATACACCTTACGTCCCCAGTGATTGTAGATATAAAGTTCGTTGTCGGTAAATCCACCGCCGTCTATCAGGTTCTTGATCTCGAAGATGTCGTTGATTCCGTCTCCGTTGGGAGTTACTGTGTTGGGGAACTGCAACAGGTCGTTGATAACCAGCACCGTGTTCTCAACGGTATCAACACAAGACACGAAACCGCCACTGGCTGTCTGCACCTGATTAGTGGTGATAAGACGCACAAGGTTGGAGCCCGAGAATTCTGTTGTGGAACCGGTCCAGCGGTGCGACGGCTCAAATGTGTTAGAGTACCTCACCGGATTGGATGTATGATAGAACACTTCCCAATCGTAAACGTTGGTTGGCGCATTAGGTGTTGTAAGATTTATAAACTGCACCTCGGGATTGGTAACGGTAATAATCGGGGGTGTCCAAGAGAAACTGCTGTGTGGGAATCCATAGACGTGGGCGGTATTGTAAACGGTGTCGAGACATCCTTCGGCGCTCTTGATGAAGCATGTGAACCGATAATCGCCCTCTGAACTGTAGGTGTGTGTTGGCGTGTTGTTGTTGGGAGTTGTCGAGCCGTCGCCCCAGCTCCAGCTGTAGGTATTGCCCTGGCTTTCGGGGTTTATGTCCACAATGCTCATAGTGTATGGCACACACGACTCGTAAATCGAAGGTTCGAAAATGGGCAGAGGCACGGTATCAACATCCACATGGAACGACAATACTGTTTCACATCCCAGCTGGTCCCAAACGTGTACGGTATAGGTGCCGGAATCGGGCGGGTACACATCTATCTCACGTGTGCTTTGACCTGTGCTCCACTGGAAGCGTGTTGCCGTTAGTCCGTTCACCTGAATATGCGCCCTTGTGTTGACACATACGACAGAGTCACCCGAAATGGTGGGAGCTTGAGGTGCATTAAATGTTACGGTATAATAAACTGTGTCGGTACACTCGTCTCCAGCCAGACCTACCACAAGCATAATGGTGTATGTGCCCGGTTGTCTGTATGTGTGGCTGCCAGGATTACGCGAGGAGGTAGTAGAGCCGTCGCCCCAGTACCAATAGAAGGATTCGCAGTCGCCTATGGAGTGGGTGTCTGTGGCACTGATGGAGGTATAGCTCAAATTTCTCACATTCACTTTATAGTTACAGGCCGTGGTGTCCAACGAAGCTGTGAAACGGGCGTGGGGGAATCGAGGCGCTGCCATAGTGGACATTGTAAATTTGCAAGAAGTATCATCGACAAACGACACCTCGCAGTAATACACAGAACTGTCGATATCCACCTGAACCGTCTGTTGGTCGGAGTGCCAGTTGGGCAGACTTGGATTGTACCAACGATACCGGAATCCCGACGGAGCGGTAAGTGTTGCGTGCTGTGCATTGTTTCCGCAAGTGTTGGCAATGATTCGTGCTTTAGAGCAACCCAACGTGTAATATACGTAGCAGCAGTGGTTAGGACCAGACTGTCCGCAGTTGAACGAAGTTATACGTACCCTAATTGTCTGACCGTGATATGCCGAAATGTTCAGTCCCAGAGGGGTCCAGTCTCTCGCTTTCAGACCTGTACCATAGGTACTGCCCGACAATGCTTGAGTCCTTATTGCACCCGAGTTAGAGTCCACAATGGTGTCAATAAAACTCCAAGCCCCGGTACGCGAGTACCATGTGCCGGGAATAGAACCGTTGGTAACCAGTGTTACATCATAGTCGGCAGCACCGCAAGTGGGGTTGATAAGGGTATTTTGTTGGTCGAGAATCTCAAACACAAAACGGGGTTGAATTGTTGACGGAGTGTGTCCCACATCATTAAATACTGCGGCGTATTTGAACAGAAGAATGTCGGCATTTGCGGTATCCACCACGTATGAATACGATATCGACTGGCAAATATAACCACCGTAAAAAGAACCGAGACGCACCGATTCGCATTCGTCGGGAGGAATTTTCAACAATTGTGGGAACAGCGGATCTCTAGCATTGGGGTCGGTATTCACCGTATGAAGGCTTCCCGGTGTATTAGAACCTGTGCCGTATGAACCAGGACCCAGATCCACAACGCCTGTATTGTAGTATGGGCCACCATAGTTTGGCGGAGTATATTGCTGGTAGTATTGGTATTTACCATACGTACACGTAACTCCCGGACCACGCAGGTTGGTAAAATCTATGCAGCGCATTCCGGTGCAATAGCGGAAATTAACGGGATCGCTGTAATTACTGGTGTCACCGTTGGCACAGATGGCACGCACCAAAAATTCGTAAGTAACATCGCTCTGCAGACCGCAAATTGTGTCCGGTTTGTGATTAGTGGCTATTTTAGAGCCGTTGCCGTGGGTGAAACCTCTTTGGCCATATTCTATAATCCAACCTACGGGTTGAGGGCTTCCGTAATCTGTCCAGTTAATCTCAAGGCATCCGTTTCCCAAATCTCTTTTACGCAACTGCATAGGCTTGGGGCACGTAACGGGAGTTATGCAGATATTGTCTATTGCGGCCGGAGGTTGGTATGACTGAGCCGCAGATGTGTAATTGTACCAAAAGAATACAAGAAAATAATTACCTGTTTGCGGTACTTGCACAAGAGGATCATTTAAATGAGTCCAGTTGCTTTGCAATAAAAGAGCAGTGTTTCTGTCAAGCGAAATGGCACCTGTTGGCAACGTCGTCGGCGACAGACCGGCGTACATCTGTCCTCCTACAAAAGTAACATTATTATCCGGTATCAAGAAAGCCCTAAGATACGCATAGGTAGTGGAAGAATATCCGTTGGCCACCCAATCGTAATCCACTTCATATACGCCGGCAGGCATATATATTCTGCGGTACGCATACGACCACGATTGCACATTTGAATACGTGTTGCTTACTCCGTCGCTGGTGATATACATACTATAAAGACCCTGTCCTGTCTGATTGCCCACTCCTGTACACCATCGGTTTCCTCCGCTGGTATTGGCAAAACGCCAATAAGCTCTCTCCGCAACACTTTCGAAATCACAGCAATAAGGCACAGTATCTGTTGCAGATTGTGCTTTCAGCAAAACTGGGCAAAACATGAGCGCCAGCGTCAAATAAATATATAACCTTTTCATAAAAATTCCTTTTTTGTTGTCATTTCGTTTTTTTTCAACAGAACGCATAATAGAATATGTACTACCTTACCACAGTTATGGTTCCATTGCGCAGTATATTACCCATATAACCCTTGGCCGAGAAACGGAAGTAATAAGTACCGTCGGGATCGTTGTTCGCTGCAGGATCCCAGAAATCTTCACGGGTGGAGATGCCTGTCTTGTGATACACCTTGCGTCCCCAGTGATTGTAGATATACAGTTCGTTGTCGGTAAATCCACCGCCGTCTATCAGGTTCTTGATCTCAAAGATGTCGTTGATTCCGTCTCCGTTGGGAGTTACTGTGTTGGGGAACTGCAACAGGTCGTTGATAACCAGCACCGTGTTCTCAACAGTATCGACACACGACACGATAGCGCCACTAATTGTCTGCACCTGATTGGTGGTGATAAGACGCACAAGGTTAGAGCCTGAGAATTCTGTTGTGGAACCGGTCCAGCGGTGCGACGGCTCAAATGTGTTAGAGTACCTCACCGGATTGGATGTATGATAGAACACTTCCCAGTCGTAAACGTTGGTTGGCGCATTGGGGGTGGTAAGATTTATAAACTGCACCTCGGGATTGGTAACGGTAATAATCGGGGGTGTCCACGAGAAACTACCATGGGGGAATCCATAGACGTGGGCAGTATTGTAAACGGTGTCGAGACATCCTTCGGCGCTCTTGATGAAGCATGTGAACCGGAAGTTGCCATCGTTGTTGTAGGTATGCGTAGGCGTGTTGTTGTTGGGGGTTGATGAGCCGTCACCCCAGTTCCAACTGTAGGTATTGCCCTGGCTTTCGGGGTTTATGTCCACAATGCTCATGGTGTATGGCACACAAGACTCGTAAATAGAAGGTTCAAATATTGGCAGAGGCACGGTGTCCACGTCCACATGGAACGACAATACTGTTTCGCATCCCAGCTGGTCCCAAACATGTACGGTATAGGTGCCGGAATCGGGAGGATACACATCTATCTCACGTGTGCTTTGACCTGTGCTCCACTGGAAACGTGTTACCGTTGGTCCGTTCACCTGAATGTGCGCACGTGTGTTGATACATACAACCGAGTCGCCCGAAATGGTAGGTGCTTGAGGTGCATTGAAAGTTATGGTATATCTCATTGTGTCGGTACATTCGTCATCGGCCAAACCAACAACAAGGGTAATCGTATATGTTCCAGGGCGTCTATATGTATGGTTTTGCGGGTTCTCCATACGTGAGGTTGTGCCATCGCCCCAATCCCAGTAGAACGACTCGCATGATCCAATACGGTTGGTGTCTGTTCCACTTATGGAAGCATAACTTCTGTTCACCACATTCACGATATAGTTACAGGCCGTGGTGTCCAACGAAGCTGTGAAACGGGCGTGGGGGAAACGTGGAGCAGCCATTGTTGACATAGTGAATTTACATGAGGTGTCGTCCATAAAGGACACATCGCAATAATAAATAGAGCTGTCGATATTCACCTGTATTGTACGTGCTGTATCGGTCCAGTTCGGCAAACTCGGGTTGTACCAACGATAGTTGAAACCTGAGGGGGCGGTAAGGGTGGCAACTTGTGCATGACCACCACAGGTGTTTGCTATGATTCGGGCTTTGGAGCAACCGAGGGTGAAATAAGAGTAAAGGAAGTGGTTGGAACCGCCTTGTCCGCAGTTGAATGTGGCAAAACGTATTTTAATAGACTGTCCGTGATAGCGCGACACTTCAATTCCTACAGGTGTCCAATCCCTATAATAAACGCCGTTGCCAAGTCCGCTATGCCAGGGCGAGCCGGGCTGGTTGGCGTCTTGTGCTGCATTTGTGGCGTTGAAGTCGGCGGTACCGCACACAGGGTCGATAAGGTTGCCCGCACTATCGGTAAGCTGCATTGTAAAACGTGGCTGCTGGTCGGCGGGGTGACCGGGGTTGTAAACCACCATAGCATATTTAAGCAGTATGATATCGGCATTGTTGGTATCAACTCGCATATCATATGTGATAGCCTGACAGAAATAGGATCCATATGCACAACCCAGTCGCACCGAAGAACATTCCGTAGGTGGAATGGTGGGCAACTGCCTGTTACTTAACGAGTCCATAACCGACGGGTCGGAATGAACTGTATGTCTACTGGCTGCCTGGTTGGTAGGATATCCGTATGCTCGGGGACCATGGTCCACCACACCACGGTTGGCGTAAGGACCGAGGTGGGAAGAGCTACCCCAAGGGTATTGCCCCGTGCCCGATCCGTCGGTTTTTGAAGCTGTTCCGTACGTACATACACAGTTTGGTCCCGTGAGGTTGGTGAAATCTATACATCCCGGTATCAAGGAACAATAGCGCACACGGATTCTTTCGCTGGCTTTGCTGGTATCGCCGTTTGGGCAGATAGCTCTTACAACAAACTCGTAAGTAACGTTTTCCTGCAAGCCGCAGATGGTGTCGGGATTGGTGAGGGTGGAATGTTTGCTGCCGGTTCCGATTGTGAAACCATATTGGCCGTATTCCACAATCCAACCTGTGGGTCGTGGGTTGCCGAAATCAGTCCAACTAATTTCTACGCAACCATTTCCGAGTGTGTTTTTTCTAAGATTAGTAGGCTGGGGACAAGTCACATAGTCAATGCAGATATTATCGACTGCTGCCGGTGGCTGTTGTGCAGAGTTTGTATTGTTTGTCCAATAGAAAACCAAGAAGTAGTCTCCAGCATTGGGGACTTGTACCAGAGGGTTGATAAAGCTTTGCCAAACATTGCGGCCGTAAAGTCCTGAACCCCCATCAATTGCTATCGCTCCTGCAGGCACCGTTGTCTGGGAAAGTCCAGTCATTGCGGTACCTCCGGTAAACGTTGCTGTGGCAGGTATCAGAAACACCCTTAAATATGCGTATGCTGTTGATCCGCTGATATAGCCTTGCGATACCCAGTCAAAAGACACATCGTATATACCGGCAAGGGGGAAATACAGTCTGCGATAAGCATACGAATATGATTGTACATTGGTGTACGAGTTGCTTACACCATCGTTGGTAATATACATACTGTAAAGACCTTGTCCGGTCTGATTACCCACACCAGTACACCATCGGTTTCCTCCGCTCGTATTGGCAAAACGCCAATAGGCTCGTTCCGCCACATTCTCAAAATTGCAACAATAAGGCACGGTATCCGTGGCAGTCTGTGCCAAAGCAGAATAGATAGGGGAAAATAACACTAACCCTATAACCAAATTCCTAATTTTTGTTTTTATGTTGTTCATTCCTTGATTGTTTTCTTTAGTTTCTACTTATTTTCATTACACTAATGACGAAAAACACTTTAATTCATTATTCTACTTTTCGTTATTATGTGTGTTACAATATTTTACTTGCATTTTTCTTGACAACAATGCCATAAAAATTACCGCAAAGATACGTTTTTTTTTGGTCTTATTCAAGTTTTTATTTCAATATTACGTTCTAAAATTTATATATATCTGGTTTCCAAATATTTAATTATTAGATTAATCTTTTATTTTTATGGACATTTTTGACACCTGTTTTGCTACATTATTTCTGTTAATTAAAACTCAGCGTAATTAAGCATTACCTAAGAATTTCTACAACACCGTTTCGCTGAACATTTCCTGTATGGCCTTTGGCAGAGAAGCGGTAATAATAGGTTCCTGTCATTTCGTTTGTGAGCGACGGGTCCCAAAAATCCTCGCGGGTAGTTATATTGTGTTTATAGTACACCAGTCGTCCCCAGTGGTTGTATATGTATAGTTCGTTGTCGGTATAGTTGCCGCCGTCTAACAGATTTTTGATTTCAAAGATATCGTTGACGCCGTCACCATTGGGTGTGATGACATTGGGAAACTGGAGAAAATCGTTGAGAATGTATATAATATAGTCAATAGAGTCCTCACAACGGAACTCATTTTCTGGAGTTCGGATTGGTGTGTATGCCACCAGACGCGCTCTATAGAAACCCACATCGCTATTATCGGAGACAGGCCAATGAAAGTAAGTTTCAAAGTCGTTCGAAATACCAATAGGTATCGTATCGACAGTGTCGGAGAAAAATTCCCATTTATAGTAGTTTTGTTCGGGTTCGTTGGGGGAACTTATATTTTGAAAAAACATATCAGACTCTGTTATCCTGCCAAAAAACGAGTGCCATCTGAAATCGGCTTTGGTGTAGCCGTATGAGTAAGCATAGAGATGAGCGGTATCTGCGCAACCCGGCACTGTTGTGGCTATGCATAATATGTTGTATCGGCCAGGGGTGTGATATGTGTGCTGCGTGCGGGCAGTGTCGTAGGAGGTGGTGCCGTCGCCCCAGTCCCAAAAGTAGCCGCAACTGTCGGCATTGAGACCGTGGTCGATTATATTAACCGTAAGCGGGTTACAGCTGACATAGTTGGTGGTGTCTATCACAATACGTGGTCTGTGGGCTACACGGACAAAGATGGAGTCATCCGCTTCGCAACCTCTGAAGTCAGTAACATGTACCGAAAAAGTGTAGGGCACTATCATCGTTCTATCTATGGCCCGTGTTGTATCTCCTGTATTCCACTCAAACTTGACGAAAGTCTGTCCTTCCACCCATATATGGTTATTCACCCCGCGGCATGCCAATGTGTCGCCATGAATTACGGGCACTTCGGGTGGGGCAAACGTTACTGTCTTGTATATGGTGTCGTAGCATCCCAAGATTGTTTTCCCGGCAACAAGCATCACATTGTAGGTGCCATAGGAGGGGAAGGAATGTGTCAAGTTGTTCTGCATTACGGAGCCCGAATCGGCAGTGCCGTCGCCGTAATCCCAATAGAAGTAGTCGCAGTCGTAAGCTATTTCGGTCCTGGTGGAGTTTGAAGTATAACTTAGGTTTTCGAAAGTGGCTTTATATGAGCAGTTGGAAGAGTCTTTGGTGTAGCTAAAGTCGGCATGGGTATACTGCCGCTCCACAAGGTCGCTGTTGGCTATCACCGAAAGAGTGAATTTGCAGTTGGAACTGTCATTGCCAAAGAAAACATCGCAGTAGTAGCGCGTGTTGTCGAGTGCTACCAATATGGACTGGTCTGTGGAGGAGAATCCTGGATGATGCGGGCTATACCAGTGGTAGCGGAAGCCTTCAGGGGCCAAAAATTCGGCTATGTATGGCGAATTTAGGTTGCCGCAGACTTTAGCTTTGATGCGCGATTTTTCGCATTTCAAATTGTAGTAGGCGTATCCAAAGTGCGCCTCGGCTCCTTGTCCACAGGCATAAGTTGTAAGTCTGACAGTAAGGTTTTGTCCGTGGTAGTTGGCGATGTTGAGTCCCACTGGAGTCCAGTCGTGCCAATAGGTGAAGTTGTCGATGCCCGTATGCCACGATGAGTCGCATCTTACATTGTCGGGTGTGAAGTCAGCGAAATAGCAACCTCTGTCGACAAGGTTGTTACTGCTATCGAGCACCTCAAGTATGAAACGCGGTTTGCGGACGCTATCGTGGTTGTCGGGGTTGAAAAGCACACAGGCGTATTTGAGCATAAGCAGGTCGGCTACGGTGGAGTCTACCGTAATGTCGTATGAGATACTTTGGCATATCCATCTGCCGTAAACGGCACCCAGACGTACCGACGACGCCTCGCCCAATGGCACGGTATGTAGCCGATACCCTGAGCATGAGTCGAACTCGGCAGGGTCGGTGTGTACTGTGTGACGGCTGGCATGAAGCATGGTATTGGGGTCGCCGTAGTTCTGATATCCGAAGTTTACTATACCTGTGTCGGAGTATGGTCCGTAGAATTCGCCTATTGTGTCGCCATGTTCTTCGTACTGTCCGTAGGTACATATAGTGCCCGGTGCTTTAAGGTCGCAGAAATTCCTGCAAAGGTATGTTTCTGACTTGTAGCACATTCTCAGAACATCGCTGTAGCTGCTCGTTGAGCCGTTTCGGCAGTTTGCCCGCACGTAGAAGTCGTATGTCGAATCAGCTTGAAGACCACATATGGTATGTGGGTGGCTTGTTGCGGCAACCTGTGTGCCCGAACCCACCTGGAATCCACGAGGTCCGTATTCTATATTCCACGATGTAGGAGTGGGTATTTGGACATCGTCCCAGTCGAGCGAAATACATCCGTTGCCCAAATTGCTATACACAAGGGCTTGAGGACGTTGGCAAGACACTGCGGTTATGTTTATGTTGTCTATTGCAGGTCCATTTGCGAAATATATGTTTGGGTCGTAATATACAAATTGTCCGTCGTTGAAGAAGAAAAACACAAGGTAGTAATCGCCGGTAGCTGGTATCTGGACTGTCGGATTTGAGAATCTGTCGAAAGGATATCCGTTTATCAGTTGTGCGCCGCTGAAATCCACAGGTATGGCGTTTTGAGGCAATCTAGACGCCGTTAGTCCTTGATAACGTTGTCCGCCAATAAAAGTGGCTGTTGCGGGTATGAGAAACACCCTCATATAGGTGAAACTTATATAGTTGCTCAAGCCGGGATTATACCAATCGAAACTGATGTTGTATAAGCCTGCGTTGAAATGTATTTTTCGATAGGCATACGAATTGGACAAGGCAAGGAAATATAAATAAGGATATTCCTTGTATGCTGAGTCGGGCGTTATATACAGGGAGTACATGCCACCATTGTTTACCGCCGTGTCTATTATCCAGATGTTTATATAATCGTTGGAAAACACCCAGTCGGAACGTTCCTGAAGGTTTTCAAAATCACAATAATACGGAACCGTTGCTGCATTTTGGGATCTTGCTACCCCAGCAATGAACAGCAATGCCAGAAATATTACCGTTATTTTGTGAATTTTACGCATTATTATATATTTTATAAATTGACACGCAATCAACCCGCAAAGATACAATTTTATTAGCATTTTTGCAAATATTATTGGTATGAAATAGCTTCTTGCGTGACTTGTTATTGAATATCAATAAATTACAATAAGCGACTATATGATATTTATTCAAAGTACAGCTAGGACGGTTTGTTTATATCGATAAAAACACACCAGCAAACACAATAATAACGAGTGTTTTGTGTTTATTTCCCAAAAAAATCAAATCTTATGCGGATATATCTTGTCGGCTATATGTACAGCGGAAAAACAACTGTGGGCAAACGTCTTGCCCGTCAGCTGGGCTACCGTTTTATGGATACTGACAAGGTTTTCGAAGAGCGTTACAGGATTTCCATCCCCGATTTCTTTTCGCGCTACGACGAGACGGCATTCCGCAAACTGGAGCACGACATCCTGTTATCCACCACAGAGTGCAACGACTGCGTGATATCCACCGGCGGCGGCACGCCCTGTTTCCACAACAATATGGATTTTATCATGGACAACGGCTTGAGCATATACCTCGAAGCGTCGGAAAACACCATACTGAGCCGTAAGGCCAAGTCGCGTAAAGCACGGCCCATACTCGAAAGCATGGGCGACGACGAGTTGAGGACTTTTGTGAAGGAACAGCTTGACGAGCGGCGACAGGTTTACGAGCGCGCCCGTCTGCGGTTCGACGCCGAAAATGTTTTTATAGACGATATCTGCAAAGTTATCCAATCCCTTTGACTAAAGGTATTCCAACAATTCCATCGGGCTGTCGATGATTATGTCGGCGGCGTTCTGTCGCAGCTCCTCCACGGGTCGCAAGCCCCATGTGACGCCCACTGCGGTGATGCCGGCGTTGTGCGCCGTCTGCATATCCACTCCCGAATCGCCCACGTAAAGCGTTTCGGAAGGCGTGGCCGACGCGGTTTGCAGTATCTCGGCAACGATGGCGGGGTTGGGCTTGGTAGGCACGCCGTCGCGCTGGCCCAGCACGCAGGCAAACCCGATGCCAGGGAATAACCGGGCAATCATAGCCACGGTGGCCTCGTGCACCTTGTTGGAGGCAACGGCAAGCGCCACACCTTTTCCGGCAAGGGCCCGCAACAACTCCCCCACCCCGTCGTAAACGGTGCTTTTGTCGGTGTTGTGCAGCATATAATAATCCATAAACACGGCTTTTACGGCGCGTATGGTCTGCTCGTCGCGACTTTCGGGGGGCAGTGCCCGCTCTATCAGCTTGTAGATGCCGTTGCCTACAAAGTATGGGAATTTTTCATATGGTTGCGCAGGATAGCCGAGGGTTTGCAGGGCGTAGTTCACACTGTCGGCCAAGTCGGCGATGGTGTTTACCAGCGTGCCGTCCAAATCGAATATCACGAGTTTCTTCATGGGTGGGTAGTTCGGTTGAAAGTTGTATAACTAAAAACGCAACCAATTGAAAATCAGTTGCGTTTTGTTGTCCTACCAGGACTCGAACCTAGACAGGCAGAACCAAAATCTGTAGTGCTACCATTACACCATAGGACAATCATTTTCTTTCAAAAATGCGTTTGCAAAAGTACGCTTTTTTTTTGGTCCGACAAAGTTTTTTTGCCCGCACAGCCCTTTGATTGATTATTTATTATTGACAATCAATAACTTGCACAACAATATATTTTTGCTGGACAATGCTGGCTGAACCTCATTTCAGTGCTTTGGCCGAAGCGTCGGGCATCGTTTTTGCCCACCGTTTTAGCAAAAAAACGGACTATTTTTTTCTTTGCTGGAGCTTGGCTTCCACCGACATGGTGGTGTGCGGCACAACGCGCAGACGTTCCTTGGGTATGAGTTTGCCTGTAACCTTGCAGATGCCATAGGTTCCGTTTTCGATGCGTACCAAAGCAGCTTCGAGGTCTTTCACAAATTTCTGCTGACGCACTGCCTGACGGGCGTTCTCCTCTTTGGAACGCACGTCGCCGCTGTCTTCCAGAAGTTTGAACGTAGGCGAAGTGTCGCTCACGTCTTCGGGGGAGTTGGCCACGGCCTCGTTCAAAAGTTCGAGGTTTTTGCGGGCTTTCTCGAGTTTTTTCTCAATTATCTCGCGGAATTCGGCCAGTTCCTCGTCGGAATAGCGGGTTTTTTCGGGTCTGGTTTCTTCTGTATCAGCCATAAGAATATGTGTTATGTTCTTGTTTTCAGTGTTTTAAATCACACAATGCTTTAAAAGCATCTTTTATTGTCGTTTGCAAATTTACGTTATTTTTTTGTAAAATCGGCAGGGTGTTTCAACGAGTTATCCAATTTTTATCAACTATTTTTGAAGATACAGGTCGATAAGTCCGTCGGGGGCGGTTACGTGGATGGTGCGGTTTTCCCTGTCAACGCTGTCGATAAGCTGGTCGAGGACGGGCAGGAGTATCTCGTTGTCGTTGTTGATAATTTGGAAAAGCGGCTGCGCGGGGTATTCTATCACAGTGGCCACGGTGCCGATATTGCCTTTTTTGCTGTCAATAACGGTGAAGCCGATGATTTCGTGGAAATAGAATTTCTTCCCCGTCAGTTTGGGCAGCAGTGTGAGGGGAAGATATAGGTCGTTGCCCACAAGGGCGAGGCTCTCTTCGCGGGTGATGTCCTCGAAAAGCACGGTGGCTTTGTTGCTGTTGATGCGTATGTTTTTGATGAAATATGGCACCAGCTGGTTTTTCACCTCAACGAAAACGGAGTCGAGCGAGGCGTAGTCAGTCGGCTCGTCGACATCGAGGAAAAACACCACTTCGCCTTTCAGTCCGAAGGGTTTTGTTATCTTGCCGAGGTTGAAACAATCTTTTTTGTCCATTGATCTTGGGTTTTATAAAAAGAAATAGCGAATAAAAACGAGTTTTATCCGCTATTTGTTGTTGTTTCCGAATTTTTGGGCTTACTCTTGAGCAGGAGCTTCTTCGGCCGGTTGTTCGGCTTCAGCTTCAGCGTTTGCTTCGGCATTGGCTTCGGCTTCGGCAGCAGCCTTGGCGGCAGCTTCGGCTTCGGCGGCAGCGGCTTTCTTGGCGGCTACGGCCTCGGCTTTGGCGGCGTTGGCTTTGGTTTCGGCCTCAAGACGTGCCTTGCGGGCGTCGCGGGCTTCGCTTTCCAAAGTGTTGCGCTTGCTGTTGATTTTTGCCTCTTTTTCCTGCAACCACTGGTTGAACTTAACATCGGCCTGTTCCTGGCTGATGGCTCCTTTTTCAACACCAATCTGGAGGTGACGTTTCAGAAGCACGCCTTTGTAAGACAGTATGCGTCTAGCTGTCTCGCTGGGCTGAGCTCCGTTTTTGAGCCAATTTACAGCGCTGTCGATATTAAGAGTAATCTCGGCAGGGTTTTTCATGGGATTGTAAACTCCCAGTTTTTCGATAAATTTTCCGTCTCGTGGTGCACGACCATCCGCAACTACTATGTGGTAATAAGGTTGATTCTTTTTACCATGACGTTGCAATCTAATTCTTGCTGGCATAATTTGTTATGTTTTAATTAATTAAATAAATTTCGTTTTAAACTAACGAACTGCAAAGATACGCATTTTTTTTGATTTGGCAAAAAATTTTTCTTTTTTTTCTATTTTGTAGCCAACCGCAAGGTCGTTCTCATTGCGAAAATAATACCCAACATTCATTTTTTTTGTGTATTTTTGTAGTGTTACAAGCTAACGCACATTTTTATATAACAATCTGACTATGACAAAATTACATAACAACATACTGTCCTTTCTTGTCGTTGTGGGGCTATTTGCCGTGAGCGGTTGCTCCGACGATGTGGCAGAATATATGGGCACGTGGAGACGAATTCCCGCGGGCGACAGCATCTACAGAGGTTTCACCCTTGGCGGCAACGGCATAGCGGCGTCGGTGAATCTGTCCACCACACAATACAACACATGGCACCGCAAACGCGACACCCTGTGTCTTTCGGGCAAACGTTTCACCGACACTTCGGTGGTTGCCTTCACCGACACTTTTTTGGTAAAAAAGATTACCCACGACTCGCTTGTGCTCCTATCGGACAAAGAAAAATTGCGTTTTGCGCGCGAATAATTCATTTCAAAACAATAAAAACGACTTTTGAACGTTGGTAATAATTTGCAATACACTTAATATAATATGAAAAAAATAGTTTTGTTGTCCGCTTGTTTGATGGCCATGACGCTTTTCGCCCAAGAGAGGCAGGTGTCGGCGCTGTTCACCCGTTCCACTTTCAACATACCGGGGGAGACTCCATACGTGGAGACATACCTTCTGCTCGACGCGTGGAGCTTGGAGTTTGTCCCCTCCGACGGCAAATACCAGGCCACCCTTGAGATGACTTTGGTGGCACGTCAGGGCGATTCCATCTATTACGCCAAGAAATACACCCTCAACAGTCCGGCCATTGCCAAGCCCACCGACGACCAGTTCCAGTTTCTCGACCTGCAACGTTTCTCGCTAGCCAACGGCATCTATGTGCTGGAGCTCACCGTGAACGACAAGAACACCCGCACCAAACCGCAGACCATCACCGACACCGTGTACGTGGCCTATCCCGCCTCCACACCTTCGCTGTCGTCGATACAGCTGATGTCGAGCGCCACACCCACCAAGACGGAAAATATGCTTTCGCGCGGCGGCTACGATATGGTGCCCTACACCAACTCCTTTGTGCCCGAAAGCATGAAAGTGCTTAACTATTATTTCGAGATATACAACATCAACAACGAGGCTAACACCAACATTTTGGCCACCCACTCATTTCTCGAAACCCTCGAAACAGGCCGCAAGGTTCAGGGTACCGACCAATATGTGCGTCATAAGCCCGATAAAATTGTGGCAGAATACGGCACAATGGACATCAGCAAAGTGCCATCGGGCAACTACAACCTCGTGGTGGAGGTGGTGAACCAGAACAACGACCTGCTGCTTTTCCGCAAATTCCCCTTCCAGCGCAGCAACCCGTCCGTCACCGAACCATCGGACTCATACCAAAGCATAGAATATACGGACAGCAATTTCGCCACACAGATTACCGACAAGAACAAACTGATCTACTACGTGAAAAGTCTTTGGCCAAAAGCCAATGCCGAAGAGCGCCACTATATAACCAACTGCAACAAATTGTCCTTGGAGGAGAACCAACATTTCCTGTTTATGTTCTGGGCGAAACGCAACGGTTTTGACCCCGAGACGGAATGGGAGAGATACCGTCAGCAGGTGGAATTTGTTGAGCAGAAGTTCGGCTACGGCAAAACGCCGGGATTCAACACCGACCGCGGTCGCGTGTACCTGCAGTACGGTCCCCCGAACCATATCATCGACGGACGCCACAAAGTGAGCGTGCGCAACCACGAGACGCAAGGCCAGGTGTTCTACTTCCCTTACGAGATGTGGCGCTACGACATACTCCCCGCCGACGAGCCCAAACGTATGTTCGTCTTTTTCGACGAGTTCCAGTCGGGCGACTACAAGCTGCTTCACTCCAACGCCCGCGGCGAGGTGCAGGACATGCTGTGGGAACGCCGCCTCAGCCGCAACATGCTTGAAGAATACGTGCAGGGCGAAGCAGGTATGCAATTTGAAAGAGGATACTAACCGATGTTCAGCAAACTGCTTTTCTACCTTGTGCTGCTCCCTTTGGCATACCTGCCGATAAGGGTGCTGTACTGGCTGTCCGATTTCAACTATTTCCTGATTTACAAAGTGTTCCGTTACCGGAAAAAGATTGTTTTCAACAACCTGCGTAACTCCTTCCCCGACAAAAGCGACGAAGAAATCGCCATTCTGGCAAAGAAATACTACCACCACCTGTCCGACATAGCCTCGGAGCTGATACTTAACATGCGGCTGCAGCCGAAAAAGCTCTTCGCACGTTACCACGTCACCAATCCCGAAATGACTTTCAAATACTACGAACAGGGAAAGAGCGTGATACTGATGTCGTCGCACTACAACAACTGGGAATATATGATCACCTCGCTCGAACATCAGGTGCGGCACCACGGTATAGGCGTAGGTAAGGAACTGTCGAACAAGGCGTTGGACAAATGCCTTAACAAACGTCGCACCCGTTACGGCACCGAGGTGGTGTTCGCCGACCGCGTGAGGCAGACTTTCGAATACTACCACCAACACAAAGTCCCCGTGGCATATATGATGCTCTGCGACCAGTCACCGAACGACATACACAAATGTTGGTGGACCACCTTCCTCAATCAGGACACCGGTGTTATCTACGGAGCCGAATATTTCGCCAAGAAATACGACATCCCCGTGCTTTACTACGAAGTGAACAAGGTGAAGCGCGGCTTTTACGAAGTAACCTTCCACCACATCACCGACACGCCGCAGCAGACCGAGCACGGCGAGATTGTGGAGAAATACGTGCGGCTGCTTGAGCAGACCATCACACGCAAACCCGAATACTGGCTGTGGTCGCACCGCCGTTGGAAACACAAAAGACCCTCAGAAAAAGAACAATGAACAAACGAATTGCCATAGTAATACTAAACTGGAACGGACGCAAGATGCTGGAGCAGTTCCTGCCCTCGGTGGTGGAGCACAGCGCCACGGCACAGATAGTGGTCGCCGACAACGGTTCCACCGACGATTCGCTGGATTTCCTCCGCACCAACTATCCTCAAATCCAGCTTGTTATAAACGACAAAAACTACGGTTTCGCCGAAGGGTACAACAAAGCCCTCGCCCACGTGGAGGCCGACTACTACGTCATACTCAACTCCGACGTAGAGGTAACCCCCAACTGGATTGAGCCGGTGGTGGAGCTGATGGAGAGCGACGAGAACATCGCCATCTGCCAGCCCAAGCTGCTTTCGCACATCAACCGCGAGAATTTCGAATATGCGGGCGGCGCCGGCGGTTTCATCGACCGTTTCGGTTACCCTTTCTGTCGCGGAAGGGTGTTCAGCACTTTGGAAAAAGACGAAGGTCAGTACGACGACGTGCGCGAGGTGTTCTGGGCCACGGGAGCAGCTATGTTCGTCAAAGCGCCTCTGTTCCACAAACTTGGCGGCTTCGACGGCGATTTCTTCGCTCACATGGAGGAGATAGACTTCTGCTGGCGCGCCAAAAACAGCGGCTACAAAGTTATGTACTGTCCCGCCTCGAAGATTTACCACGTGGGCGGCGGCACCTTGCCACCTAGTTCTCCGTTCAAGACATTTCTCAACTTCCGCAACAATTTTGCCTTGCTATACAAAAACCTGCGCCGGCACAGCCTTGCCTACGTGTTCCCCACACGCATTGTGCTCGACTACGTGGCAGCATTGCGTTTCCTCACCGAGGGCAAACCCAAAGAATTCTGGGCTGTGGTAAGGGCGCATTTTGCCTTTTACCGCATGGTGCCCAGCCTAACCCGTAAACGCCGCAAGATGGACCACCGCAAGGTGGGTGAGATTTACCGCGGAAGCATAGTTGTGGCCAACTACCTGCTGAAAAAGTCCCGTTTTTCGATGTACAAAGAGGGGAAGTTTAGCGGGGAAAATCGATAAAGAACAAATAATGGACAATAAAAAAGAAAATACCGGCAACATCATCATCTACCAGACCGAGGACGGTTTGACAAAGATCAATGTAAAATTGGACAACGAAACTGTTTGGCTGAACCAGCAACAGTTAGTTCTTCTGTATCAATCCAGTAAATCCAATATAAGCGAGCATATAAAGCATATTTTTGCTGAAGGTGAATTGGATGAAAATTCAGTTGTTCGGAAATTCCGAACAACTGCCGATGATGGAAAAAAATACGAGGTTACATACTATAATCTTGACATGATCATATCGCTTGGCTATCGTATAAAATCGGCTATTGCCACGCGTTTCCGCATTTGGGCCACGCAACGGTTGAAGGAATACATGGTCAAGGGCTTTACCATGGATGATGAGCGGCTAAAAGGCAACGGCGGTGGCAATTACTGGAAAGAGTTGCTCGACCGTATCCGCGATATCCGTTCTTCTGAAAAGGTGCTGTATCGTCAGGTGCTTGACCTATATGCCACCAGCGTGGACTACAACCCCAAAAGCGATGAATCCATTCTGTTTTTCAAGATGGTGCAGAATAAGCTGCACTATGCCGCCCATGGTCATACCGCCGCTGAAGTCATCTACGAGCGTGCCGATGCCGACAAGCCTTTTATGGGACTTACCACGTTTTCGGGAGAACTGCCTGCTTTGAAAGACATAGGCATTGCCAAGAACTATTTGAATGAGAACGAGTTGAAGATCTTGAACAACCTTGTTTCCGGTTATTTCGACATAGCAGAAATCAATGCGCTTGAGCACAAACCCATGTACATGAGCGACTATATCCGCCAATTGGATTCGGTACTTACATCAGGCAACAGACCTTTGCTTGAGGGCTCTGGCTCTGTTAGCCATGCAAAAGCTATGGAAAAAGCTACTGCCGAGTATCGCAAATATCAGAACAATACTCTTTCGCCCGTTGAGGAAGCCTATTTGGAAACCCTGAAAGCCACGGCCGAATTTGTGAAGAAAAACAAAAAAGGTAAAAAACAATAAACGCCCCTCACTTAGATAAAACCCTCATTATGCACGAAGCGCTTAAAACATATATCACAGAGATAAACAAAAGTTTTGCCACGGGAGTTGCTCGCGAACACGCATACCGCCCCGCGTTACAGAACTTGATAGAGACTTTGTTGCCAAAATCCTATACTGTTGTCAACGAGCCTGCACGTATCGACTGCGGCGCTCCCGACTTCATAATACTGAAAGGCGACACTCCTATGGCATTTGTCGAAGCCAAGGACTTGCAGGATGGCGACCTTGACGGACGCAAGGAACACAAGGAGCAGTTCGACCGATACAAAAACTCGCTCGACCACATTATTTTTACCGATTACCTCGATTTCCATCTGTACGAAAACGGCGAATATGTCGATGCTGTACGTCTGGCCGACATAAGAGGCGACAAAATCGTTTTGCTGGAAGAATCCGAAAACAAGTTCCTCGAACTCGTCAACCGTTTGGCAAATGCCCTTCCACAACGCATAACCTCGCCTGCTCGTCTGGCAAAAGTAATGGCCTGCAAAGCACGTCTGCTTGCCAACGTTATAGAAAAAGCGTTGGAAAACGACACCGACGGCACCACAGAACTGACGCAGCAGATGAATACGTTCAAAAACTTACTCATCCACGACCTCAACAACAAAACATTTGCCGACATTTACGCACAAACTATCGCCTACGGATTGTTTTCGGCACGACTGAACGACAACACCCCTGAAGATTTCTCACGCATGGAGGCCAACTCGCTTATTCCCAAAAGCAACCCTTTCCTGCGCAGGATTTTCAACGACATTGCAGGGTTTAATGTGGACAGCCGTATCGAGTGGATTTTGGATGACCTTGTGGAAGCCTTCCGAGTTACCGACATGTCGAAAGTGATGCGCAACTTCGGCGGCTCGTCGGGACGCACTGACCCGATGATGCATTTCTACGAGGACTTCCTCAGCCAGTACGACCCCCAAACCAAGGCCCAGCGCGGCGTTTACTACACCCCACAGCCAGTGGTGGATTTCATCGTGCGCGCCGTTGACGATATTTTGAAACGCGACTTCAACCTGCCAATGGGACTTGCCGACAACTCGATGATTGACCATGAAGTGGTGAACGACCAATATACAGGCAAAAAAGGCGATTCCAAAACCATAAAGAAACGTATGCACCGTGTGCAGATTCTCGACCCCGCCACGGGCACAGGCACTTTTCTTGCCACAGCCATACGACAAATCCACGCCAATATGGAAGGACAATGGGGTGCATGGAACAGTTATGTAGAACAGCATCTGTTGCCCCGCTTGAACGGATTTGAGCTGATGATGGCTTCTTACACCATAGCCCACCTCAAACTCGGTATGGTGCTGCGCGAAACGGGCTATACACAGCAAAGCGACAAGCGACTGCACGTTTACCTAACCAATAGTCTTGAGGAGTTTAGCTCCGATACTGGAACATTGTTTTCGCACGCTATAAGCGCCGAAAGCAACGAGGCCAGTGTGATAAAACGCGACTGCCCCATGATGGTGATGATTGGCAACCCACCGTATAGCGGAGAAAGTAGCAATAAAGGCGAATGGATAACTGAGTTGATGAAATCTTATAAAAAAGAGCCTGGGGGGATCATGGCCTTGCAAGAACGTAATTCAAAATGGATTAACGATGATTATTGCAAATTTTTGCGTTTAGCGCAAAACTATATTGATAGAAATAAAACAGGAATTGTCGCATTCATCAATAACAATGGTTTTATTGACAATCCTACTTTCCGTGGTATGCGATGGAGTTTGATGAAAAGTTTTGATAAGATTTACATCCTCAATCTTCATGGCAATAGTATGAAACATGAAGTCTGTGCAGACGGTTCTCCTGATGAGAATGTTTTCGATATTATGGTTGGTACTTCTATCAATATTTGTGTAAAAACAGGAGAAAAGCCAATAGATGGATTATCTGAGGTGTATTATTGTGACTTAATGGGTGTTCGGCAGATGAAATATGACTGGTTGTCACAACACAGTTTTAAAGATGCTGGTTACAAAAAAATCAATCCTTCTGCACCTCACTATCTGTTTATTCCCCAAAACAATGATTTGCTTGACGAATACAACCGAGGATTTCTTGTGTCTGATTTAATGAAAACAAACTCTATGGGGGTTACGACGGGAGATGATAAAAACTTGATTGGTTATTGTCATAATGATTTGGTGGATTTGGGAAAAAGCGAATGCATTCGAGACATAGCATATCGTCCTTTTGATTCAAGGTTTGTGTATTATGACATAAAACGATTAGCGAGAGCAAGATGGCCTTTCATGGAATTATTAACCAAAGATAATATTGGATTAGTACTGATTCGAATAAACAGTAAAGATGATGGTTTATGTGTTTATGTTGTAAATCGAATAACTGACAAAACCATTCTTTCTTCAAAAGACAATGCTAATGTCTTCCCTCTCTACCTTTACAGCAAAGACGGAAAAAACCGCGTGCCGAATCTTGACAAGGAAATCTGGGGCAAGATCAACGTTGCAGTGGGTGAAGAGACTTCACCTGAAGAGCTCTTTGACTATATCTACGCTGTACTCCACTCGCCAGCCTATCGCACCAAATATAAAGAGTTCTTAAAAATCGATTTCCCAAGAATTCCATATCCAACTTCTGCAGAAGAATACCATCGTTTGTCAGCCCTCGGCAACCAACTGCGCAAAATCCATCTGATGGAGGAGGTGCCCGCCACAAAATACGCCCAGTTCAACACAGCCGGCAGCAACGTGGTGGAGAAACCCGAATACAAAGGCGGCAGTGTGTGGATAAACAAGGAGCAATGCTTTGAAGATGTTCCCGAAACAGCATGGAACTTCTACATCGGCGGCTACCAGCCCGCCCAAAAGTGGCTCAAAGACCGCAAAGGTCGCGAGCTAACTTTCGACGACATTGCACACTACCGGAAGATAATAACAATCTTGCTCGAAACCGACAGGTTGATGAAAGAGATAGACGGAAAAGAATAATTGAACAAACGTCTATTACTGTTTGACAGCCTTCAAATATTGAATAGGGACAAAATTATTGCCCTTAATTACCCATTTTACAGCTTCTCCACCGGGAAGGTGAAATAGGTGTTGGGGTAAGGCTCGTTTTTGAGGGTGAAATGCCACCACTCGCACTCGTAAGGCTTGAAACCGTGGTTCAGCATAGCTTTACGTAAAATCATACGGTTTGCAAACTGCTGCGCGGTGATGGTGTCGTTG
>JAEEGH010006116.1_pt1 | contig 29663 bp, 20 predicted proteins | sample 9134181 | NCBI WGS metagenome assembly JAEEGH01 (sample SAMN16246544, study PRJNA631951) | gut metagenome | biome: gut microbiome; feature: rumen; material: DP-attached | host: Bos | place: Iran: Karaj | collected 2018-10 | reverse complement strand
AGGAAAGGAAACAAATTACTATTTTTGCACAGGAAAAATAGCAAGTTATGGAACCCAAGAGACTTTTCAAACGTTCAATCAAAAACCTGTCCCTTCTATGTTGCAAACCAAATAATTGGTTCATATTTTAGCATTGTTTAATCGTTTTATCTTTGTTTTTACTTTAATTTACTACTTTCCAGTCAAGAAATTCCCTTCCAGACACGTTCTCATTGCGTCTGGATAATTGCATAAGCAACAGGAATGCCGGATCAAACTTCTATCAGATGTAGTGAGCCATAGCCACTCATCAGATTACTTCTTCAGATCTTGGAGTATAATGCCACAACCTCTGATAAGATGTAGTCTTATTGACTCATCAGGGACAGTGAGTGGTCATTGTAATATGAGAAGTCTGTCCGACTTGGTTCCCTGTTGTTATGTGTTTTGTTGTCATTCCTTTATGATAAGACATAGCTGGTCTTCGTCTTCAATACAGCATAGGCTCTGCAAGCGAGCTTCCTTGCAACTTTAATGATAGCCTTGTGTGGTTTCATGCTCTGGCAGCAACTGGAATAATACGCCCCCAGTTGATAATCTCTGTAGATGGCCACCCAGCTTGCCTCCACTATCAGTGGACCGAGTTGCTTGTTCCCTCTGTTTGTCTTCTCTCCGCTGACTTTCTTTTCTCCCGAATTATGACAGGTAGGAATGAGTCCGAGCATAGCGACAAACTTGCGTTCATTTGGGAAGCGTGTGGGGTTATTGTCAAACTCCGTCAGCATTGACATGGATGTTATCAACCCGAATCCAGGAACAGAGGTAAGCAATGAGAAGTTCTCTCTGTACTTGTCTGTAGTGCTTAGACGCCGTATCTCACGGGTAACCGTCAGAATGGCCATTCTCGTATTCTCTACCTGATCACAAAGTAAGGTAAGTGCCATCTTCTCCTCGGAGAGCAGCTCGACCTCTTCGCGCAGCCATTTCATAAAGTTACGTGACCAATGCGTCTTGCTATTATGGAAACGCTCAGGATATGTCACCCCTTGTGTATACAACAGGTGCTTTATCCTGTTCTTCTGGCGGGAAAGGTCCATGATGAAACGTTGACGTAGACGCATTAGGTTTGTGTCATCCATAAAACATTTGTCCTTGATGTAGATGCCTCTTAATTCATCACGTTTCAGCGACCAAGCAATCTTTTCAGAATCCACGGCATCTGTTTTCATCGTCTTTTCTTTTCCTGTAGTCGGGATGTCTGCTGCATGGACCACGATGTTCTCAAAGCCCAACTCCGTTAATGCGTAGTGGACGGAGAATCCACAGAAGCCAGCCTCATAGGCCGACTTATAGTGAGCCTCTGGGAATTTCTTGTTCAATCTGTCAAAGAGCTCTTTTGCATCAGAATGCTGAGCGAATGAGTACTTGTAACCGCTCTCTGTGAGCGTTGTTACGTGCCACGTCTTCAAATGTACGTCAATTCCGACGTAAATGTTTTGTCCTTTGAAGGAAATTTTGTTACTTTGCATCTCGGTACGGTTTTAATTGTGAATGTATCTTGTTTGTTAGCACTTGCAAAAATACAAACCAATTATTATCGTACCAACTTTTTCCTTCAGTTTTTGACGTCTCATAGCGCAGCCCCTTTCATCGTTTTGATGACGGTGAGGGTTCTCGAAGCGTAGCGGAGAGGTTCGTCATCGTTAGCAAAACGAAACATTCTCCTATGCACCGTTAGCACTTAGTGGTAACTTTTCATATTGCAAACATAGTAACTCTGATTGTGTAACATTTCAAGGTATTCATCTATTCAAGTATTCAACTAGGACAAGAAGGTTTTTGAAAATGAATGGTTCTGGATGGGGGCTGACTTTGCTAGCCCTCCCCGATATGGTAGAAGGGAGTAGGTACATTGTAGATTTTACTATATTTTAAATATTATATATATTATAATATATATAATATTATTAATACGGTATTTTGAGTAAACGAAAAACCTTCCTGTCCTACTTGAATAGATGAATATTTGAATAAATGAGAGCAGAGTGCCAAGTTTACTTGGACTATGCCGAATGCTGAAAATATCGACGAAGTCAATACTTGAAAATTTCGTACATTTGCATCATAGATGCAAAAAGGGCAAAAGCGTCTAAAAATTGCGGCATAACTATGAAACAAAATTTTCTTAGTGCACGAGAAAGTGTTGCATAGTATAACTGCAAAAACACGACTCAAGGAAAAGGTTTTAAGGAAGAGGAAATATTTTTACAACCCTTAAAATTTTATTTACCACTCGTCGTCCCAGTCGCACTCGCGGCTGCGGCCTGTGCCGCTGCTGCCGCTGACGGTGGAGTTGAAGCCGCCATTGCCGCCGGTGCTAGTGACGGGGCTACCGCTCAGCAGGTTCATGCTCTGGTTGATCTTTACCACCTCTACCCGAGGCGTTTCATACATCTTTTTCATATTGCTTTTTTTCTATGGATTTATTCTTGGTCTACTATTTTCTTTTTTCTAAGGAACCAAGAAAATACTCGCAGCTTTTTTAGTGGAGCGCAGCGGAACGGTGTTTTTTTTAGAGGGGTTTTTAAGGTTTTTGTTTCTTAAACAATCTGCGTTATCTGCGAGATCTGCGAGAGAACAGAAAAACAATACATCACCGGGAACAATAATTTCTCGCAGTGGGATAGTTATTTCTCGCAGATTGCGCAGATAACGCAGATTTATAATTTTTCGTTTACAGGTATTTGCGAATTAATTATAAGGCAAACTTGTAACCAATGGTGAACTGGATGACGCTGTTCTTCATGCTGTCGTCACCATCTTTGTTGATCTTGGTCACACCAAGGTTGTAACGACCATCGATAACGACGTTGTCAGTCTCGTAAGAGAGGCCAAGGGGAATAGACAGGTCGAAAGACTTGCAGGCGTCTTTATAGTCATCGTCCTGATTTGGAGTAATGCCAATGCCGTCAACCTTTTTCGTGGCACTCAGCAGGAAGCCGGGCTGGATACCAGCCTTGATGGCAAAACCCTTGGCAAGATAGTAGTTGGCAACGATGGGGATGTTCAGGTAACCGAGTTTATCCTGGTTTTTGTCCCAACCGATGGTGTTGTAGCCATCAGTAGACTTGACTTCTCCATAATCACAGCCCTGACGTGAATAGAGGAGTCCTGCTGCCAACGAGAATTTCTCCGTCAACCCATACTCGGCCTCAACACCCACGGCAAAGTCAACCATAAAATTGGCATTCTCCGTAGAAGTGCCAGTAACAATCTTTGCACCAGTGATGTTAGTAACGTTCATACCGATTTTGGGCTGAAGAGTAAGCTGACCCACTTCGTTCTGTGCACTTGCAGTCAGGCAGGCTACTGCCATCACTGCGATCATCATCATCTTTTTCATTGTCTTTTTGAATTTAATTGGTTAAAATATAATGTTGAATTATTAATAGACGACCTTACGTCCGTTGGTGATGTAAATACCCTTCTTCAGAGGTGAGACGCGACGACCCTGCAGGTCATAGACATCACTATTCACTTTTTCACTATTCACTAGCGTAGCGTCGCTAATGCCCGTTGCTCCGTCGTTAACGATGCTGAGAGTGGTCACGGCAGGGTTGAAGGCGACAGGCTTGAAGTAGGCACGGAAGGCACCACAGCCATTACCCAACACGAAACTGTCACCCGCTGCGTTCAGCGTATAGATATTCTCCGTGCTGACAGCGCTGGTGCAACCCTTGAGAATGTAGTTCGCGGCAGTGAATGGGCTCACGTCATCAGCCACGTGGATGGTGGTGTTCTCGCCAACGAACTTGATGGTCTTGTCACTCAGGTCGCTAGGCATAGCAATGATATAAGGTGTGTTGCCCGCTACATAGTCGTTCGCATCGTAGTCGATGTACACCTTATCGATGTCGTCGCCTGTGAAGCGCTTCAGCCAGAATCGGCCATTGCCATCGGTACTGCTGTGACGCCAGTCAATCGTCTCGCCATCGGCTGTCACTTTGGTAGCTTTGAAGGGTAGCATGAGGGTGTTCCAGCCTTTGGTGCAGTCGCCCTGCTTCACGTTGCCATAAGTAAACTCCACCTTCTCAGCCGTGAAGTTCACTGGCGGCAGGAAGTTCTGACCGTCTGTCAGCGTGATGCTCTCGGCAGTATAGTTGCCATTGCCGTCACCCCTTACGACGTTAGTCAGTCCTGCGGGCACGGTCTCTCCTGCTCCCAGGATATACAGTGTATTAGGATTGCTGTTCTTTTCAACCGTCTGTACGTTACAACCCATCAGGTTTACCGACGTAGCATTGTCAGGAACGTGGAAGGTGGCAGTGACTTTGGAGACTGTTGTGTTACCCTCGCCGTCGGCAACAATAATAGCCGGACGGCACTCCATGAGACCAGAATCATGCCAATCATTCCATGCACCATACTGAAAGTATCTATAGGTAACGATATATTTTTCGCCATACGTGAGTCCGGTTGCTCTGATAGGAATACTCACACTGCCCTTCGCAGGGATATTGTATATTTTATTCGTTCTTCTTATCAAACGATAATTCTTGTCATGCACATTATACACATCTATCAGTATATCCCCTGAATAGTTGGCTTCCGTCTCGTTCTTAAAGGTTAATACACCCTCCAATATGTTGGAATAGAAGAGCTCCGTGTCGTCAACATTTTCATAATTACTGATAACAGCACCAGCATATGTCAAATCCATATTATCTGTGGTAGCGGCACCGCTTCCAGTCACTGAAAGTTCAAGGACTTGTTCGCCCCAACAGTAATACATTTCGTCCATAACGACAGCAACACAGAGCTTGTAGTCATGAGTTTCGTCTTTGGGAGTAAACTTGATCACACAGTTTCCTAGCTGACCTGCAGGAATCGAAGCCATTGTGCTTGCAACCACTCCATAACTGTCTTCACTGGCATCCAGAAGAGCTACTTCTCCATCAAACGATTTACTACAGCGATTAATGAATGGTATCGTCACTTCTACCGATTCGCCACCAGTAATCTCGTTTTTATCCATGGTAACAATGCTAATCAGCAAACTATTAAAATCATATGGCTCCAGCTGCAGCACATCGCCAAGGTCTTCGCCCGTCTTTTGGATACCCACTATCGCATAGTGGCCTATACAATAGCCACCTTCAGAATTGACGCCACCAATGCCTTCTGCATCAGGATCAAGGGCAGAGAGCTTGAAGAAGTTGTCGCTCAGGCCACCCCAGCCCCAGTTGATGTGGAAGAAGTCCTCACCCTGGTAGCCGTCACAGACAAACTGATGTCCTGCCCCTGACAGCTTGCCACCTCTATAGCAGATGACACGGCCCAGGCTCAACTCATGATACATCATATCTATCCAGTCTGCATAGGAATAGTCGGAACGGGTTTCGCAAGTAACGGTTTCGTCGTAGCCAAAGAAAGCCTTCAGGGCATCAGCAACAGCAAAAGGATCTGAGTTCGACTCTGGCCCGTAGTCCATCTTGAGGGATACACCACAGTACTTCATCAACTGGGCAACGGCTTCGGCGGCCTCGCCAGTATCGCCGGCATTGTAAACAGGTGACATCTTATACCAATCGATGGGGGTGCCTGCAGCGATGCCATCAATTTCAAGACTACGAGTCTCAGTGGTATAACCAGGAATATCGGTTGTTGTGTAGGTCGTAGTAGAACCCGCACGCATCTCTGTGTAATACATACACTGCGCCATGCCCGTAGCGACACAGCCCGTAGCACACTTCGCACCCTCCGCATATTCCGGACAGAGGTCGTTATACGGCGAATTCTGATTCCAAAGGGTCTGCATCAGAGGCTCAATGGGTGTCTTCATATTACTCTTTGCACGTCGCAGACGGGGTACTGCCTTTATCGCGTGCTCTTTCGCCCATGCTATCTCGTCGGCATAGCCCTGCAGCCATGCACGCATGTTCTCTGGCATGTTCTCTATGTCTAACGAACCATGCTCTCCATAGCCCAGCACAGGTACGGCACAGTCGTCGTTGCTCACGATGACATAGCCGCCATCGCTCTTCAGCACGTTAAACACATAGAGGTCGCTGACGCGTCCGGCCAGCTCCATCTGTGGAACCACAGCAGGAGCCTGCATGCCCTTTCCCCCATGCTGCATCTTTTTCACCATGAACTGGCGGGCCTCTTGCAAAGCCTGCTCGGGAGTAATGTCAGCAGCCTGCGCCCACAGTCCCGTGAACGATGCCAAGACAAGAAGTAACAGAATTCGTTTCATATATAAATGGTAATTGTCAAGTTATTTCCTTGCTGCCCTACGATAATCCGAGGGTGACATGCCGTAGGCATCGCTGAAGATGCGGAAGAACGAGCTGCGCGAGAAGCCGGAGAGTTCGGCAATGACCGTTATAGAATCATCGGTAGTAGCCAGCAGATGTGCGGCATAGCGCAGACGGTACTCGTTGAGGAAGGCGTTGACGCTCTTACCGTCAGTACAAGCACTGATGGCATCGGTGACGTAGTGCTCGTTGGTTCCAAGAAGCTGGGCCAGGCGGATGCGATCCATATCGGTGTCGGTATAGATATGGTCTGGAGCTTCCATGAGGTCGCAGATACGGCAGAAGAGCTGCTGATTGGCTGTCAGCTTCTCTTGAGGTTCAGCTTTCAGCTGCACGATGGCCTGCTGTTCCTCGCGTTCGCGCTGTTCAATCTCGGCCAACAGACGGCGGTTCTTCTCAAGGAGTTCCTTATTATATTTTCGCGTACGCCAGAACAGGTAACCGATGAGTAGGATGACCAGGATAGCAGCGGCAAGCAATACACGATGGATACGTGTCTCGCTTTTAGCATCGTTCAACGCCAGTTCCTTCTCATGGGTCTGGTAGATGACCGCAAACTCAGCAGCATCGTTTTGCTTCTGCCAGACGAGGGCAGAGTCGATGGCAGCGCTGACACTGTCGGCAAGTACCAAGGCATCGGCGTTGCGGCCAGCCTTGCGGTAGGCCATATAGCGGGGAGAGAGACGGGTAGCGATGTTGTCGAAAGTCATCTTGGCGCCGTCGGTAGTCAAGTAGGTGCTGTCGAGTTGCTCATACCAGTAGGCAGCCTCGTCGTAGCGACCAGCAGCCATCAGGTATTCGGCAGCTGCGGTGTAGCCATTGGGCTCCATCAGACGACTACGGGGAATAGCAGCATAAGTAGCTTGGGCTTCGGCAGCGTGACCAGATTCTTGTAAGAGCAATGCCCGTTGGAGTGCCACATGGCCTTTCCATTCCTCAATCAGCAGCGAGTCGTCATGCTCTTCCTCGGCAAGGGAAAGCCCTTGTGCGCAGCGGTCAAGCCATGCCATTGCCCCTTCAATGTCTCCCGATGTGTGGTGAATAGAGGCTATGTTCATACAGGCCCAGGCCATACTCCACCCTCTTCGTTTCACATTTTCGAGATCCTGTTCTGTTACCTCGTAGGCTTTCTGTCCCATGAGTTTTGCCTCGTTGTACTGGTGCAACTGAAGATGGACATCTGCCATGAGCATCAGCAAAGCAGATTCTACCCCTTTGGGGAATGCTTCGTTTCCTTCTGCCTGATGCAGCAGATCGGTGATGACACTCAGGGCACCTGCAGTATCACCCCGACCCAAGCGCAGACATGCCCAGCGGTAGCCCGCATCGGCATAGTGATACCAGTCTTGTGCCGGGTTTCGTGCAAAGCCTTGATAAGCCTTCCGATAGTAATGCTCCGCTATCTTCATCTGCCACCCTTGGTCGTAGGCGCGTCCACGCTCATAGTCCGCCATTGCCGGACTACTCACGTCGTCCTTCGTCTCGCTGCTATGAGTGCAAGCTGCCACCATGGCTAGCACGGCGCATAATATAATAAGGTAAATCCTTTGCTTCATTCACACACACTTTTGAGTGCAACACACCTAAACGATTCCTGCTTTCCTCATCTTCTTGCGCAGCTCTTCGTTCTGTCGGATGAAACGCTCGATGAAGACATTTTGGTCACCAATACGCCAACGCTGGTAAATGATGATGGCCACAAGCACAAGTGCAACCACGATAAGTGTAGCGGTGACGGCAACTGTGAGAACAAGTGTTGTATCCATACGCATTATTGATTTGATTTCGACTGCAAAGATAAACAGTATTCATGAAATAACAGTCCCATACTAGGAAAAAAGAGTCTCAAAATAGGAAAAAGTAAGCCTGGCAGAAGTTGTCAGGCTTACTTTTTCCCGATGAAATGGGCGATTTTTGTCAAGCTGGCATACTCTGAAAATCAGTTGCCAGTGGTGCAATACTGGAGGGCACGCTCCAATTGGCTGTCACGACCCGTGGTTAGGTATAGCGCAACGTCGAAGTCCACATCGATGTCAGGGGTAAGGCCTATGCCCTCGAAGAGTTGCTCATCCTTGGACATGGTGGCCATCTGCGGGATATAGAGCCAGACAGGGGTCTTGCCACGTTCGCCGACAATGCCGGAATAGTTCTGATAGTATTCGCCGGGGTCGGACTGGAGTGAGCATAGACCGCCATGGGTGCGCTTGCCGATGAGGGTGCCGTTGGGCAGCTGACGGCAACCCAGCGAGGTCATCTCTGCCATGCTGACGGAGCCACTGTTGGTGAGAATGACTATCGGTTCGGTGATGGTCTCGTGGGCTGTCTCAAGAGTTGGGACCTTGAAGGGTGACAACGGCGAGTAGTCGTAGCGGCCCACGCCACGCTTGAAGCGCGAGAGACCTACCTCGAAGCCTCCGCTGGGCAACATGCTGCCCAACACGTACTGATAGTCGATAAGCATACCACCACCATTGCCGCGCACGTCGATGATAACAGCCTTGAGCTGTCCGCTGGCATGGAGCTCCTGTACCTTGTCAAACCACGCCTGCCAGACCTGGCCCACCGCCAGGGCGAGTTGCTTGGCGGCAGCGTCGACCTGGCCGAATACCTTTTCGAAATATTCGTCATTCATACAGGGCGTGAGATAGAAACCGCTGAAGTAGAAGTAGGCGATGTTATCCTTGAAATGGGCATACTTGGCGGTCACGGCACGGTCGCCGAAAGTGCCGCTCGGTATGAGTCCGGGAATCTTGAGATACTGGTTGTTAGCTACCAGCTGGTCGTACATCTGAAGACCTGTCGCCAAATCTAAACCGTTGAGCAGCTGGTTGTACAAATTTTCGAAGTCATCGACAAAAGCCTGCAACGCATGCTGCTGATAGTCCTTCAGAGTAGGATCGTTGACGTGGTCCTTTGCCCACAGACGGCCAATGCCTGGGGTATCATACACAGTCTTAAGGATGCCTACGGACTGGGTACTGGCCTCCTTGTACTCCAGAATCTGGTTGCCCGTACCGCCATACACCGCAGGAAGATAGGCACTCAGGTTGTGATTGGTATACCGTGCAGACTCATAGTCGCTGCGCTGTTGAGTGCGTGCGTGGCTGGGACTGGCCATGACGAAATTGCCCGTCTGGTGATTCTGCATCTCTGCGGCAAAGTGACCGTCGTGCAGGGGAGCCAGGGTTTCTTCGAGCAGTTCCTCGAGTTCGTCATCGGTGACATCGTCACGCTCGTCGAGGGCCTCATACTTAGGCAGGTACTCGTCATAGACGGCATCCCAGTCGACACCCAGGCTACGTTCGTAGTCCCAAATGGCATAGTTCTGGTCGAGGGCTTTCCACAACACCTTGAACTTGCCTGCATAGCTTTCCTTTGCCTTCTCGAAGGCCAATCCGTCATTGAAGACGTAGTTCTGTACGACGTCACTCTCTTCGCGACAGCTGGTGACCATCACCAGCAGGAGCAGTGCTCCTAAAATCATTATCTTGTTTTTCATAACTTTTCTCTTTTCACTATTCACTGTTCACTATTCACTAAAAGAAGTACATCACTCCTGCCTGCAGTCCCAGCGTGGAGTGGTAACGCATGTCCTTGAAGTGTGGCTGTTCCTTGCGGAAACTGGTGGTGCTGTAGTAGTAGCGAGCCTCCACCTGAGCACCCCATCTCTTGGCAAAGCGGTACTCCAGTCCCAGGCCACCTACAAAGCCGCAGTCCCAGCGCTGGTCACGGTCATCGTCGAACTCCACCTTCTGAGAGAAGGTATAGTTATAGTCCGAGACATTATTAAAATCCTCGCCTTCGCAATGGCTGTTAAGCCAGTAGCCGCCATAGACACCGACGTTGCAGAAGCCACGGAGCTTCTCACCGCCGAAGCTGAACGATGCCATAACGGGCATCAAGAGGTAGTCGTTTGTGTACTTGTAGTTCTGGTTGTCAACGACATTACGTGTCTGACGATAGTTCTTCTGCGTCCAGTCCAGTTCGGCACGCACACCCAGCCAGTCGTTGAAGTCATACTGTCCCATCAGACCGAAGGTCACACCGCAGCGGTCTTTATACACGAGGTCAGTCATGTATTGTTTGTCAATGGTAGGATGGTTGTAGGATAGTCCTACGTTGGCACCTACACGCCACTGGGCAAAAACCAGCGTCGGCAGCATCAGTGCCAGGAAAATAATGGTTCTTTTCATCGGATTTAAATTTTTATTGATTGTATAATTTCTTATTTATAATACTCGCTAATGATGGTGCTCAGGTTGTCTAATTTCCAGAAATTCTGGTAGTAGTATAAGGTATAATTGTGACCATCCTCCTCGTATAGATAATCTATCTCTTTGGCGTAGTCTATCGTCACATGCGGGGTTATGCCATCGTTGATGTTCTGCCAATTCGCGTCACTCAGACGGGCACGTGCTGCGGAAATCTGGTAATAGAACCCATCGGCAGTGCGGTGAGCCCCGACGGCGCAGCTGCCGCCCCCACTCTTCTGGCCGGCGATGAGCAGTCCTGCATCCTTGCAGAGGGATGGGTAGAGGTTGCCGCAGGAGAAAGAGATTGGTGAAGTGATGATGCAGAAGTTCAGGTCGTAGTGAACATCCTGGTCTTGAGCATCATACTTACCGTCGAAGTTGCGGTCTACGTCGTAGTGCCACTCCGTCTTCTGGCCGGTGAGCACGTTGTAAACACGGAAGAGGCTCTGGTCGTACATCAGCGAGGTCATAGCCACCACGACATCCGAGGAGCCGCCGATGTTGACACTCAGGTCGAGCACGAAGTTCTTCACCTCAGGGTCGGCAGCAGCCTGCTCCAGTGCATCGAGGAAGATAGCCATCGGGTCTTCAGGACTGGTAGCCAGCGTGGGGCGCGGTCCCTTGCCCTGATAGTAGTTATCCCAGGCCGCTTTATCGTTAAGTGCAAAATTGTCGAAATGACAGATGGCAGTATTCCCCTTCTTGTGATAGGTGTTCGTGTCGCCAAAGAAAGCCTCACGCTCTGGAATGGTCAAACGATATACCTGCAGAGCCATCCTTGTTCTGACTATCGTGATTCTTTCATTATAATAGCTGTAGAGCGAGGGATATTTGTCGGCGAATGACGTGCTGGGCTTGCCATACCACATATGTGTGTGTCCTCCGTCGTAGAGGTAGGCATAGAGCATACACATGCCGTCAGCATAGTCGTCGATGTTTGCAGACAGCAGTAACTGCTTCACTTTCTGTCCGTCAGCATCGGCCTCGAGCGTCTTGTCAAGGCCTTTCTCCTGAATGGATTTCTCGAAGTCGGAACCCGTGGGCATGCCGTATAAATGGTCGATGGTGAAACAGAGCTCGGCATAGTTGTAGGCGACCATATCAGCCTTGCGTTCCTTGTCCTTCATCAGATTCTCCATCAGGAAGTCGCTATCCAAACCACCGATGCCGCTATCCCCATTATCGTCTTTGCTGGCATAGACCACCTTCTCGCCGTTGCAGGCGGTATTATGGCCATAGAGGTCAGCATAGAGGTCCGCCAGTGTAGCAAAGGGGAAATAAACCATCGTCTCGTCGCCGCGCAGGTTGATGCCGTAGGAGCTATAGTCAAAATTCACAGATGGTGAGCCACCGCTAAGCGTCTGACGATTGAAACGGACATAGGGAAGGCCATCATAGTAGCCATTCTCCATGCCTGCCTGTACAAGTCCCATCTGGTTGGTAAATCCCAAGAAATCATCGAAGGCGCAAGTCTCAGCTACGGTGTTCACCAACAGCGTGCCACCGGCGTTCTTCAGTTCATAGGTGGCTGTACCCGTCTTCGTCACGCTGACCGTTGTGCCAGGTACCACGATGTTCTGGAAATCTGCTATAGAGATATAAGGTACCGAGGGCATATCCTCGTAGAAACGGATGGCTACGTTACCGCTATTGTTACCGTCACGGTTCACCGGCACCATCTTCACAGTATAAGCTGTCTGGTCGTCGGGATTCGTTTCCGGTTGCTGCGAAGCGTTGTTATTGTCGTCGGAGCAGGCGGTGAATACTGTTGTTGTCATTGTGCAGCAAAGAAGCGCTGCGAGTGTCAAGAGATTCTTTTTCATTTTACTTGTTGTTTACGTTTGTTTTTTCGATTTCGTCTGCAAAAGTAGGCAGTCTTCAGAAAACTATAGTCTCATGGTAGGAAAAAAGAGTCTCAAAACGAGAAAAAGCAAGTCTGGCAGTAGTCGTCAGGCTTATTTTTCCCGATGAAATGGGCGTTTTTTGTTGTTTTCTTGCTGCCTAGTTCACACGCTGACACATCGTGGTGAGGAAATCCAGGTCGTAGAAGTGGTCGTAGCCGAAGGCATAGCCCTCAGTAGGTGTGATGCCCGCATCAGTATTCGCGAAGTTCTTATCGGTGGAACGATCGCGGTAGGTGGAAATCACGAAGTTCTGTCCATCGGCTGTCTGCATGACCTGTATGCAGCAGGTACCGCCACCCGAATGCTCACCCATAATGGGGAAGCCGTAATCCTTCATGAGCGTGGGGAACTGGTGACCACATGAGAAGGCCACCTTACTGCAGAGCACGCCGATGTTCATGCCGCTGCAGTCGAACTTAGGATTAGTATCGTCTTTCTCGTCGAACACGCCATCGAAGTTGCTGTCCACAAAGTACGTCGCTATCTTGTTATTGCCCTCCAGAGCATCCTGTGACCAGAACTGCACCGTACGGTTCTTGCGCAGCAGTGCTACGTCGGCTCCCACGATGTCACATGAGCCGCCACCGTTCAGCGAGATGTCCAGCACGAGGTTCTTCACGCCATCGGCCTTCGCCTGAGCGAGTCCATAGAGGAAGCCGATGAAGGCATCCTTCTTATAACTTTTCATCAGTTCCTGCCAGTCGGCATCGGTCTTTGGGCTGGCATAATATTTGTCCCATGCGGCCTCGTCCATATCCATGAACGAGTTGATGATGATGACTGCTGTGGTCTTGGCGCTGTTGATCTTATAGAGTACGTCGTCGCCGTAGGCCTGCGTGCGTAATGTTGACAACTGTGTATTCGTAGTGGAGAGTTCTATATCCTTCTTCACCCATTCCCGATACATGGCATAAGCCTCGGGATAGTTGGCGGCTGCTGTCATCAAGCGGTCAACAAAATCGCCTTCGACGTTCTCAGGCAAGCCTGCCATTGGCCAGAAACTGGTGTGACCGCCGTCGTTAATCAGGTATTGCATCGCCATTCTGCCCCAGGCAAAATCCAGGTTGTTGGTCGATTGCAGCAACCGCTTCACCACAGGGCCATTCTGCACCACGTCAAGGGTGGCATCGAATCCCTTCTCAGCCATTCCGTTCTGCTCCAAGATGGTACGACCAGGGTAGCCGTAGAGGTTGTCGAACACGAAACATAGCTCCTGATAGCGGAACTTAGCCATATCGGCCGTCACCGTCTCACGCTGATAGGGCTTGGCTGCAAATTCCGGAGCGAGGTTGTTGATGGAATAGATATCCAGCTTGGTACTCACGACCACCAAGTCGTCGTGATAGGAGGCATTGTGGAAGTTACAGTCGGAATAGATGTCGGCCAGTGTGGCAAAGGGGAAATAGACGTTGCTGCCATCATCGTGCAGGTCGATGCTATACTTGCCGAAGTCCAGACGGACGCCACTGGTAGGCTTGAACGTCGATACGTTTTCCATCTTGACAAACTTGATATACTTGCTGCCATCGTACATCGCATTGGGAGCAAGCGTTGGGTCCAGCATCCACATCAGGTCCACGAAGCCGGCATAGGTTGTGGAATGGAGATAATCAGCCTGCACGTCCACCGTCGCCATACCGTTACGGGTAGCCAATAGGTAGAGATTGCCTTGACGGGTGACCTTCATCGCATCACCACCCGTCATGAGCTTGTGGAAGTCGGCTACGGAGATATATGCCACACTGGGCATGTCGCTATAGAAGCGTAGCGACACCTGTCCGTAGGCATTGCCGTCGCGGTTCACATCCACCGACTTCTCCGTATATGGCGAGCCTACGTCGATGGGGGTCGGTTGGGGATTGTCAGCAGGATTGCCGTCATTGTCGCTACACGACACAACACTCAGAGTTATTGCCAAGAGCAATAGTGAAATCCATTTACTTCTTTTCATACCCATTGAAAAATTTCTACTTATTAGCAGCATGTCGACAAGCCAGATTGATATGGTGGCGGTAAACCAGACAAGCCACGATGAAATAAATCAGCACATGGAGCCAGAGGACCTGATACTCAAAGAGTACGTCGCCAATGGAACCGCCCATGGAGTTCAGGCGCACATAGGCACGCACACCGAAGGTAGAGGGGAAGAGCCAGGAAATGCCTTGCCAGAAGCCAGGGATGGCAGACTCAGGCCACGAGGCTCCACTAAGGAACAGCAGCGGTATGGAGACAAACACCATGAGGAGCATGACATTCTCGCGATAGCGTACCAGACAGCTCACCGTGATGCCAAAGAAGATGCACGCCAACGTGTAGGGCAGCATCAACATCAACAGATTATACCATTGGGCCAGATGCGGGAAGTTAAAGAGACGAGGCACAACGACAGTCAGCCACGTACCCATAACGGCATAAATCATGAAATAGACCATCGACTTACCCAAGACAATGCGGAACGTGCCATGATAGTGGCGCTGGATGGGCACAAGGTCGCTGAAGCGGTTGGTCTCACGGGCAGTACCTGCCGCCATGCCAATACCCAGCACGAGGGTCTGTTGCAGGATAAGCATCAGTACAGCAGGCAACACAGCAGAGCCATAGCCCCCACCAGGATTGTATAATGCCACATCGTCGCACTGCAGCGGAGCAGCCTGTATCTGTTCCTCGCGCTTGGTATAGTGGCCTGCCAACTGAATCTGAATCTCCTTATTCATGGTCTGCGACACCGCCAACGCCGTCTGGTAGGCCGCTTTATAGGTCAGCATCAGACTCATGTCGCAATAGACGCTGACCACCGACTGCTGCATACGCATCAGGTTACTCTCAAAATCAGCAGGGATGCGGTAGATAGCTTTCACAATCTGTCGGCCTACCAGCATCTGGGCCTCATCCATGTCTGAGGCATGGTATTTGATTTGCACATCAGGGGAGGCATCGCACATGCGGATGAACTTACGGCTCATGGCAGAATGACTGTCATCGACAACTACAACGGGTACCTCACGCACAGTCTCATTATTATATATCCACGAATAGAGCAACGGATAGATCAGGGGCACGATGACAAAGAAAATCAGCACACCCTCGTCTTTCAGCACCAGGCGAAGTTCGTCGCGCCAAATCTGACAGGCATCGCGCACGCCATCTGCGATAGTATGTAATATTCCCTGTTGATTCATGGTATGTAAACGTAGTTTAACATGGCATTCTTAATCTTTCCTGCCACCATGATAGGCAACAGGATGAAGGCTACGAGTGCCGCAATATGGAACCATGCATCAAGGATGGGATAGTCGTTGAGGACACCTATCTGGTAGAGCATGAAGTAATGGCGCAAGGGGAACAGCCACGCCATAGCCTGCAAGGGACCGTCCATACCTATCAACGGAAATGCCGAGCCTGCCATAGAAATACTGAGCACTGCCCACAGCGAACAGACACTCATAGACATGCGCAACGACGGCATCAGTCCAAAGGCAAAGAGTCCGAAGCCCTGTGACGAGAGTACCATCAACACGTTGAGCAGAACGATTCTGAGTACACCACCAGGATGCGGGAACCCCATGATGCCAAAGACATAGAACGAATAGAAGAAGGTGATAGCGAGCCACACCAACGTATGCGGCAGGAATTTTCCGATAATCGACACCCAGATATGTGGTTCGCCCATCTCCACAAATTGCTTGCTATGTTTGAACTTCAGTTCAGTACCAATGCCATAGGCTGTAATCAGGAAGATGAACAACATAATTATTCCTGGCACCATGACCGTTGTCAGATATGCATTATAGTCTGTCGTCGGATTGCCAATCTGGTGCAGGTCAATGGCGATAGGTTGCATCAGTGTCTTGATCTGCTGGTTGGTAAGTCCCTTGGCACGCATCGTAGCCATACCCAATGCCGCTGAGCCTAACGTGGCAACGGTCTTCATGTCGCGATACACCAGGGAACCAGACACGATGGTCGTCATCGTATAGTAGAAGGAGATCTTGGGCTGACGACTGGCAATGAGTTTCTCTGTCGTTCCCTCAGGGATATACAGGAAACCGTAAATCTTGTTGTTCTCTATGGCTTCGCGGGCCTCAGCAGGTGTTGCGTAGTGTGCCACCACCTCACAACTCTGGAAACTGTCCAGTGTACGAATCAGTGCACGTGTTGTTGAGGTGTTGTCCAAATCGACAATACCCACAGGCATCTCCTTCGGCTGACCTTCCTCCAACAGACTGGTGAAGAAGAAGATGACAGCCAACGGGAACGCCACCATGCAGAATCCATAGATGGGGTTGCGAAGGAAGATCTTGCACTCCCTCACCGACAACTCGTAAATCTGTCTGAGCACCCTCACTGTCTGTAACTCCTTCTAACTTCCGCTAACTACTTAATGACAAGGCTCATGCCAGGACGCAAACCCTCAATAGCCTCCACGGGACGCGCCTTTACCTCAAAGGTTTTCAGGTCGTACTGACCATTGGCCTTGGTAGCCTTCCACACGGCATACGAGCCCTGGTCCTTCATGTAGTACACCTTCATCTGGATATCCTTGTTGAAAGCCGGAACAAAGGCTGAGAATGTCTTGCCAATCTCCAGACCATTCAACTGGTCTTCACGGATATTGAACGTACCCCAGAGGTCTTTCATCACGGCAATAGTCATAATGGGTGAACCTGTACCTACCAGTTCGCCCTGCTTGGGATAGATATCCATCACCTCTCCCTCCGCCTGGGCAATCTGTACAGTCTCATGGATATAGGAGTTAACCTCCTGAACAGCACCCTTGGCACGACCCACCTGGGCAGCAGCAGCAAGCTTATCCTCACGACGGGCACCATTGACAGCCATGTCATACTGACTCTGGGCAGCCTTCATCTGTGCCTCCATCGCCTTGTACTGGGCATATACCTCGTCACGTTTCTGTTCGCTGACAACACCCTCGTCAAAGAGGCGCTGGATGCGCTGGTACGACTTCTCAGCAATCTCCAAGCCTGCCTTTGCCTGTTGCAGGACATTATAGGCACCACGAATCTGCTCCTCGCGGGCTCCGTTCTGTGCTTTCAACTCAAGGGCTGAAGCAGCCTCCTCTGCACTACGGGCCTGTTCCATCTTAGCACGCACCTCAGGAGCGTCAAGGATAGCCAGTGTGTCACCAACCTTCACGAAATCTCCTTCCTTGACACGTATCTCAAGGATACGGCCTGGCACCTTGCTCGACACGCGATATTCGCTGACCTCTACCTGTCCCTGGATGACCTCTGCATCACGCGAGAAGGCGAAGAAACCAATGACTCCAACAATGATCACCACTGAAGCAAAACCTATAATAGCCAGCAGAATGTTGTTATGTTGTGTTTTTGCACTCATTTTATTATCATTTTTCAATTATCAATTTTCAATTAGCGAAGCGTCATTTAGCGAAGCGTCATTTAGCGTAGCGTACCCAGTGACTTCTGCAGATTCACACGACTCAGCTGGACGTCTATCTCGGCATCGATACGCTGCGACTGGGCCTGCAACCAAGCGGTCTGTGCCTCCATAACAGTTGTCGACGAGATGACACCTTCCTTGAATCCCAGGTTAGCAGTACGCAGATTCTCCTCAGCACGTTGCTGACTGGTCAGTGCCAGTTCCAACTTCTTGTTGGCCTCATTGACACGGAAATTGCTTTGGTTCACCTGCAGTTCCATCTTCTCGCGGGCCTCCTCCAACTCCAAGGTGGCAATGGTGGTAGCACCCTTGGCAGCACGTACCTTATAAGCTACGTCTCCCCAGTTCCAGATAGGCACACGCATCATGACGGCAACATTCCAGGCACCACCCAACTTACGTTGGAAACCATTATACACATTGGGATTCGTAGCCGTATAGCCACCCATCAGCAGCACCTGCGGCAGATGACCTGCTTTCAGCATGTTGGTGGTCTGATGTCCAATATCCACCATATTCTGCAGCATCTTCAGCTCAGGACGATTCTCCAGATAATCCTCTTTCTGGAATACTTCTATAGTGGCGGCAGCAGCCAACTGCTCTGTCTCTTCGTCAACCAGCGTCACCTGTTCATCGACAGGCAGTCCACAGAGCTGACACAGCAACATCTTCGACAGCGTCAGACCATCGTTGACCTTCATGACTGCCATCTCAGCCTCGTTGACCTTCACGCTGACGCTCAGTCCTTCGGAACGTGTAGCCACACCTTCACGAATCATCTTCTGCACGTCTCCGTCAAGTTTCTTCACCAGATCAAGATATCCCTCAGCCAGTTTCTGCTTATGATGGAGCGACACCACCTGCCAGTAGGCCTGGTCTATCTGATAGAGTGTTTCCTGGCGACGAGCATCGGCAGAGTTGGCGGCAAGGTCTTCACCAATGTCTGCTATCTTGTTTAACGCAACAATGGCACCACCCATGAATACGGGCTGTGTCAGGAAGATAGAACCACCAAACATATGACGCGTATCGGTATGGAAGGCATCCACGATACCCTCTCCCAACTGGTTCAGCGTTCCTGCCATGCCACCCATCAGCGACGTTACGCCAGCAGTACCACCAAACAGGGTACTCAGCACAGGCATAGCCGAAGACAGACCCGTCTGTAACTGGTTGACGCTGCTCGTCCCCAGATTTGACAGAGCATCCTTGGTATCGTCGCTGAGGAGGGATATCTCCTTGCTGGTGTACACATAGCCACCAACCGCACTGACATGAGGCAGATACTTCGTGCGCGCTGCCTTACGGATGTTCTTAGCTACCTCCTGCTTGACACGCTGCACACTCATCTGTTTGTTGTTGCGCAACGCCATAGCCCTACAACTATCAAGGCTCAGTACACGCTGAGCCTCAATAGGATGTATGCCAACAGCTAACAGCCAAAAGCTAATAGCTAATATTTTATTCATTTATTTCTCAAACGTAAAGTTTCTTGAGCCAATCATATTACCGTCGGCAAAGATGCTGACGTTATAAGAGCCACCAGCCAAGGTCTCATTGATGGGCCACATAGCTGTCACCGAGGTTTCCTCGCCACTATAGTCGATAGAGCGCTTCATGGTGTAAGCCAACTGACGGTTCTCGTACTGGAACGAGCCACCACCATTGAGAACCTCACCCATTGGAGTCGTCACACGGACATAGATATCACGGGTACCATTGGCCGCTGTAACGTTACGGGCAATATTGAAGCCGACAAGCAGCGTACGAGCCTTCTTCATGTGCTTGTTGTCCTTATTCTTCTTATTCAGCGGAGTCAGTGTGATATTAGTGGCATTCAACTGAGAGGCGATAGCCACCTTCTCTGACAGCGTCATATTGCTCGATGCCAACTGTTGGTTCTGCTGGTTGGTAATTTCCAGTTCTGAACGCACACGATTGTTCTCGTCCATCAACTCAGCATTCAACTGGTTCAGCGAGTCAATCTGAAGAACATAGCTGCGCAGTACGGCACGAACGGTAGCCAACTCCTTCTTCAAACGGGTAATCTCAGCAGCATCGTCAGCCTTCGTCTTACGCAGCTCTTCCAACAACTGCTGGGTACGCTCCTGTTCACGGGTCAGCTGGTTAATGATAGAGTCGTTGTTGATACGGGTCTTCATCTCGCTGTACTGGTCGGCAAACTGCTGGTACTCATTTTCCATTTCCTGCTTCTCCAGAACAGCCAATTCCTGCATGTCCTTGTTTACCTGTTTCTCTTGATTGAGACTGATGGCGAGATAAACAACTCCCGCTACTAACAATGCAATAACAACCACTAAGGGTATTACAATTTTCTTGTTATTCATAACATTAAATGATAATTTGTTTTCGAAAACACGCTGCAAAGTTAAACTTTTTCTATGAAATACCAAAGAAAACTTGGTAGTTTTGAATTTATTTACTATATTTGCAACATTATTAACGCAAAGAGAGCATCGTGATGGACAAAAACAACTGGCTATACAGAGCTTTCGACCTTTACAGAGACGGCTTTCGCCAAATGACGTTAGGACGTACCCTGTGGGCTATCATTCTGATTAAGTTGTTCATCATCTTTGTCATCTTGAAGATATTCTTTTTTCCTAACTATATCAGCACCCATGCTGACGAAGGAAAGGAATCAGAGTTTGTGGCCACACAGGTCCTAAAGCAGTAAAAAATTACAATCCTAAAACATAAAAAACTATGAATGATTTATTGTTAACCATTAGCAGCCACTCCATCGATTGGGCAAGGGCACAGTTCGCACTGACTGCCATCTACCACTGGCTCTTCGTGCCCCTGACACTGGGACTGGCTGTCGTAATGGGTATCGTCGAGACGTGTTGGTATCGTACAAGAGACACCTTCTGGCGTGACGCTGCCCAGTTCTGGCAACGCCTCTTTGGCATCAATTTCGCCATGGGTGTTGCTACGGGAATCATTTTGGAGTTTGAGTTTGGTACCAACTGGTCGAACTACTCCTGGTTTGTAGGTGACATCTTCGGAGCACCACTGGCCATCGAGGGTATCGTGGCCTTCTTCATGGAGTCCACCTTTGTCGCCGTGATGTACTTCGGATGGAAGAAGGTATCGCCAGGCTTCCACCTCGCCTCAACATGGCTGACAGGTCTGGGTGCCACCATCTCTGCCTGGTGGATATTGGTGGCCAACGCATGGATGCAGTATCCCGTAGGCTGTGCCTTCAATCCTGACACCATGCGCAACGAGATGATCAGCTTCCTCGACGTGGCATTGTCGCCCTTTGCCATTGACAAGTTCTGTCATACGGTTATCTCCGCCTGGATCATCGGTGCCATCTTCGTTGTAGCCGTTTCGTGCTGGTACCTGATGAAGAAGCGCGAGATTCGTCTGGCTAAGGAGAGCATCAAGATAGCTGCTATCGTGGGACTCATCGCCTCGCTGGGTGCAGGCATGACGGGTCATAAATCGGCACAAAGCGTTGCCGAGGTACAACCCATGAAATTGGCTGCTATGGAGGCTTTGTATGATGGTGGCTACGGACAAGGACTGACCGTCGTTCCGGGTATTGAGGTTCCCTACGCCTTGAGTTTCATGGCCACCAACGACTTCCAGGGTTTTGTGCCAGGCATCGACGACATCCTGAACGGATATACGAGGGCCGATGGTACCGAGGAACCCTCTGTTAATGAGAAGATTGCTCGTGGCAAGCTGGCTATCCAGGCCCTTGCCGACTATCGTAAGGCAAAGGCCGCAGGTGCTCCTGAGTCGGTACTCGCAGACCAGTTGAACACCCTCAACGAGAATATGCCGTACTTCGGCTATGGGTATGTGAAGGATAAGAAAGACATCGTGCCACCCATCTGGGTCAACTTCTGGGCTTTCCGCATCATGGTGGGCGCAGGGTGTGTGTTCATCCTTTACTTCCTGATACTGGCTATCCTGTCGTTTAAGATACCGTATATCTCCGTGATTACACGTCGACTGCTGGCTACCGTTGGCATCCTGCCCGAGACACAGGCCGACAGTCACGACATCACTGGTCTGCCTGCCTGGCATTACTGGCTGGCCATCCTCCTCGTACCCCTGGCCTATATCGCCTCAGAGAGCGGCTGGTTGGTGGCAGAGTTTGGTCGTCAGCCCTGGACCATTCAGGACATGCTGCCCACATGGGTGGGTGTCAGCGACATCGAGAGTTTCTCGGTAGCCCTGACGTTCTTCCTCTTCCTGTTCCTCTTCACGCTGATGCTCTGCGTAGAGATAAATATCATGCTTAAACAAATCAAGAAAGGACCACAATCATGACATACGATTTCTTACAACACTACTGGTGCTTCCTGGTATCACTCTTGGGAGCGCTGCTGGTCTTCCTGCTGTTCGTACAGGGTGCAAACTCGATGGTACGTTCCCTGGGATATAACGAGGAGGGGCGCCGACTCATCATCAACTCCACAGGTCGTAAGTGGGAACTGACGTTCACCACGCTGGTCACCTTCGGAGGAGCGTTCTTCGCCTCCTTTCCGCTATTCTATTCCACCAGTTTTGGCGGAGCCTACTGGCTATGGATGGCCATTCTGTTTACGTTTGTCTTGCAGGCCGTTAGCTATGAGTTCCAGAACAAGTTGGGCAACATCCTTGGTGCCAAGACCTTCCAGTGGTTCCTCATCATCAATGGCCTTGTAGGTCCGTTACTCTTGGGCGGTGCCGTGGCCACCTTCTTCGAGGGATCCAACTTCATCGTAGAGAAAGACAACTTGATAGACGCTGAGTCGTTTACTCCCATCATCTCGCATTGGGCCAACGCCTCACACGGCCTCGACGCCCTGCTGAACCCGTGGGTGCTGGTCTTCGGACTGGCGGTGATGTTCCTGGCTCGTGTGCTGGGTACCTTATATATTATAAATAATGTGAACGACGAGGATATCCGCAGTCGAGCCAGCGTGCGCCTCCTTGGTGCCGCCATCCCGTTCCTCATCCTCTTCGTCGCCTATCTGGTACACCTGCTATTGAAGGATGGTTATGCCTACAACGACGAGGGTGTCATCTTCATGGAACCCTATAAGTACCTCCATAACTTCATCGATATGTGGTATCTCACCATCGTGCTCCTCGTGGGTGTCGTGCTGGTACTCTATGCCATCGGCAAGACCATCGTCTCTAAGGACTACATCCAGGGCATCTGGCCTGCAGGCATCGGTGTGGTACTTGTGGTGTTACCCCTGCTGCTCATGTCGGCATGGAACCACACTGCCTACTATCCCTCTACTGCTGACCTGCAGTCGTCGCTGACCCTTGCCAACTCTTGCAGCAGCGAGTTTACCCTGCGCACCATGTTCTACGTCAGTCTGCTCATCCCCTTCGTGCTGGCCTACATCGCCTATGCCTGGTATGCTCTCGACAAGAAGAAGCTCGACAAGGAGGAGATTGCCGACGGCCACGCATATTGATCAACAAAGCGCATCAAAAAAAAATCAATGGTAGGCTCCTACTGTTCCTCTTCACGCATCCAGGCGCTGACACTCTTGTCCATGCGTCGCTTGAAGGCGGTGCTAAAGGTACTGTAGCTGTGGTAGCCGCTCTCTTGCGCCAGCTGCTGGGCGACAATGGGCTTCTGTGCAGCGGCAAGTTCACGGTAGCGGGCTATGAAGTAATCGACGCGAAGGTCGTGGATGTATTCATAGTAACTTGTGTCCTGACTGGTGAAATACTGACTGAGATAGTAGCGGTTCACACCGACTGCTACCGAGAGTTGCGACAAGGTCAAGTCTGTCTGCAGGTAGAGCCGCGTGTCCTCACAGTGCTTCGCCAGCAGTTGGCCGATATGGGAAATCTCGCCTTTGGGGGAGGGGGTCTTACATAGACAGGTCTCCCTTTGGACAGGCTTGGGGGAGGCAAAACTGTCGGTGCTCAGGTCTTTCAACGTCTCCACGCGCCACAGCAGGAGGCCAACCAACGGGAATCCGAGGAGATGGGCGATGGTGGACATCACGTAGTTGTCGGCATATTCATAGCTCATGAGCAGCAGTATGAGGCCGATAAACAGCATCAGACTGAGCCACACCTCCTTGTGCTCCAGGTCGGCGTAGTTGTCGCGCAACCACCGCCCATATTGTCTCACGGCTATCACCATATATATAATAAAGGCCGCGAAGAGAATCAGTCCATAGATCTTGTTCGGAGTTGTGAGGTCGATGGATGGCAGGGCGATTTGCAGCACAGCAATCACTGCACAGGGTACCATGACGACTATAATGGGCCATATTGGTCGGCGGCGATCCTGCAGCATAGTCAGCAGGGTTCCGACAAAGACGGGAGGCAGTGCCATGCAGTCGGCAGCGACGAGCAACCCATAAATCAACGAACTGGTGTCGTCCGAATATGTGTAGAACAGTATCCACCAGATGTGAGTCATGGCCATGATGCCGAATAATGCTGCTGCCCAGCGGCGCAGTCGTGCGGGTGGTGTGATGTCGGGTGCGATAGCCTTGCCCCGACACAGCAGTAGGTAGAGGAACAGCACGATGCACACGGCAGTTCCTGCACCGTGGAGCAGGAGATACAGTATTGACAATGGAGTAATCTGTTCAGGCATATCGTTGTTTATTATTGCGGTATTTTCGCCACAAAATTACTACATTTTTAGCAAAATCGGGCATTTTTCTCTACCAAAATGTAAATTTACACACAAATTGTCATAAGAATGACATCATCCCACACGGAAAACATCGACGAATCAGCTCAGTGCTTTTGATTTTTCCCCATTTCATCGGCAGTTACTGATGTGGTGAACACGACAATCAAGTTGACATGCGTTAATGGAATAATCAGTAAAAAAGATGAAAGCAACTCTCAGCTAATGCAAAAAGAGTCTCAGCTAATGCAAAATCTTCGCTCACGACGATGTTGCTCTTGTGTTTTTCGTTTTTTTTGACTACTTTTGTACCAAAATACTAAACCATTAATCGCATTATTAATTATTATCAATCAATTTAAAAAACAATGAAAAAAATGATGATGATGCTGATCATGGCAACAGTTGCCCTGACAGCAAGTGCACAGAACGAAGTTGGTCAGCTGACCTTGCAACCCAAAATCGGTTTGAACCTTGCAAACCTTTCAGACACTAAGGTCAACGACGAAAAAGGAAAGTTAAAGTTAGGTTTTGCTGTAGGTGTAGAGGCTGAGTATGGTCTCTCTGAGAAGTTCTCTGTAGCAGCTGGTCTGCTGTATTCTATGCAGGGTTGTGATTTCGGTGAGTATAAAGTTTCTACTGGTGGTACAACCCTTGCAGGTTGGGACAAGAACCAGCGTAATCTCGCTTATCTGAACATCCCCATCGTAGCAAATTTCTACTTTGCCAAGGGTTGGGCTATCAAGGCCGGTGTGCAGCCAGGTTTCCTGCTGAGCGCAAAGGCTAAGGTTGATGGTATTGGTGCAACTGAGAGCTCTGACATAGACTTCAAGGATGCCTGCAAGACTTTCGACCTCTCTATTCCCCTTGGTATCTCTTACGAGTATGAGAAGACCGTTTTCGACCTTCGTTACAATCTCGGTGTAACTAAGGTGAACAAGGATGGTGACAACAGCTCAAAGAACGGTGTCATCCAGTTCACTGTCGGCTACAAGTTCGCACTCTAAAAAAAGCGCCCGGGGCGCTATACTGTAATCCCCCTTATGCCGTCGAGGGTTCGACTCCCTCGGCGGCTACAACGATTTTAAAAGAGTTGTGTGTAGAAACCTCGACCAGTACCAGAGAATAAGAAACAAAAACCAAATATTATGAATAGACTAAAGAACAATCTAAGTTGTGCGCCGATGCGCCTGTTTTTGCTGTTCTGCCTATGGGCAGTGAGCCTCAGTGCCATGGCTGACAGCAGAGCATGGTATTTCACCGAATCGAAGGGCTTCAGTTGGATGACGGTGGGCGATTGCGAGATTGAGTACTCCATCCCCGTGTTCATCTGGGACTCCTCGTCGAACGATGCCGTCACGTGGGGTTACATCTACGTCACACCTGAGGGTGAGAGCGAGACCAGTATCCTCTACTATGCTTACGACAGCTCGCGCGACCAGGATAAGCCCGCCACCTTCAAGGCCAGTGCCGAAGGCGAATTCAAGATTGTCAACACTACCAGTGGTCTGGTCAGCTTTACCCGCAACAGCGGCTCCATCAGCTGGGTGCTGAAGCGCGATGCTGACGACGACGACCACCATACGGCGAAGATTCGCTGGAAGGTGCCTTACCAGTGGCGTGGCAAGAAGCTGAAGATGCGCGTCAAGTTCAGATATGACGACCGTTACAGTCATTCGGAGGTAGAGCATAAGTTCGACGACTATGACTGTCCAAAGCCGATTGGTTCCTCCATCACGCTGATGGACCCCATGCTGGCGTTCGACAAGAGCAGTGCCGGCTACATCATGATTCCCTGGTATGCCCAAGTGAAGAGCCTGAGCGATGCCAAGCTGAGTATGATTGACGCTGCCACGGGCCATGTCACCATCAAGAAGGTGGAGACCAGCAGCCTCTCGGGTTATGTCAATGTACCCATGGAGCGTCCCTATTCCAGCGTGATACTCAGAGGTAAGGCCGTAGCCAGCGACGGCACACAAATTCCTAATGAACTGTCGTCAAATCCGATCAGCGTCCCCATGCTTCATACGCCCACCGCGCTGACAGCGACGATGCGCAACGATGGCAAGGTGGTTGTGAGGTGGCAGGTGGATTTGCCCGAGCTGGCCGACATCATGGAGAACGACATGTTCGACATCCAGCGCAACATGACTGGTAGCACTGACCCCAGCGATGCCTCATGGGTAACGATTGGTCAGGAACTGTATGAACGCAACAAGACGAACTATGAAATCCTTGACAGCACCATGCTCGATGGCTATCAGGGCAAGCCCGTCACCTATCGTGTGCGCCGCCAGGCTACCACCTTGTGGGGATGGGCGCCTGCCGCCAAGTATGCGCAGGTGCAGATTCCTGCCGTTCTGAGTCTTTTCGGCATCAACAATGCCACCGTCACACGAAGCGCCACCGAGTGGAACGACGATGTACACAAGGCAGACTTTGCCTTCAACTTCAGCGGTCCCGAAACTAGTCCAAGTGGTAATGTCATCATCCGTTCCGTGGCCGACTTTGAGCGCTTTGCCCAGCGCGTCAACAACGGCGAGGAGAAGCTCGATGCCTACCTTGCCGGCGACATCGACCTCGGCGAGAGCCAGACTATGGTGGGCACGAAGGACCATCCCTATCAAGGCGAATTCGATGGCAATGGCTACACGTTGACCGTCCACTACAAAAGTACACAAGAATACACGGCTCCTTTCCGCTATGTCGTGGGAGCATACTTCTCTAAGCTGAAAGTGGCTGGTACTATTACCTCGAGTGCAAAGTTCAGCGGTGGTATCGTCGGTCAGGTCATGAATAAAGACGTTACTTTCTCATCGTGTCAGTCTTCCGTCACCCTTGACAGCTCTGTCGATGGCGATGCCACCAATGGTGGCTTTGTGGCTCATGCAATTAATGGCAGGGTGGGCTTTTTTGATTGTCTCTTTGATGGCAGCTTCTTAGGCGAGAAATGCCACAGCAATGGCGGCTTTGTCGGCTGGATAGACCAAACGACCTATATTCCTTTTTTCCATAATTGTTACTTCAAGCCTGCGCGAATCAGCACGAAGATGGATAACTGTAAGACCTTCGCCCGTGCTAATAGCGGCATAGCGTATCCTTTAGAGATACAAGATTGCTACTATTCCGAACTCTACGACGGCAGTGAGACGACGGAAATCGGTATTAAAAAGTATTTTATCATTCGCAATGCTGACGACTGGAAGACCTTTGGTCAAAAGGTGAATGAGGACCCAAATACCAACGCTATCCTGATTGCCGACATTACCATCACTGAGTCAATAGGTACCATCGTCAGACCTTTCATGGGCACCTTCAATGGCAATGGTCACACCATCAATTGCAACATCAATCCTTCTAATGGAAGCGCTGCTGCCCCGTTCAGCTACGTTGGTAGTGCGACGATCTGGAATCTCCATGTCACGGGTACTATTCGTGGTACAAATCCTGGAGGTCTGGTGAAATCTATTCATAATAGTACTTATGAATCTGGTGGAACATTAGTTATTCATAATGTCCGCGTATCTGCCGACATTATTGATACTTCCGATGCGTGCATCGCCTCTGGATTTATTGCAAATGCGGGACTGTACAATGTTAGCATGGCCGATTGTCTGTTTGACGGTACCATGACTGCCACCAGTTGGGATAACTCCTACGCAGCGCCATTCATTTGTTATTCTTACGACAATCCTGGCACATGGTATATCAGAAAATGCTACGAGAATGGTACCTATACCAATATCAAGAATCTGGAAATGTGCTACAGATTGTATAAACCCATTTCTATAGCTGTTGCAGCCTTAGTCAAAGTTGACTGTGACAACAGTAACTATTCCACTCACGACTGGTCGTCGGTGTACAGCGACAACCGCAATGTAGGAAAGTGGTCGAACGAAACGCTGATAGACAAGTTGGGAACAAGTAACTGGACAGTGGATGGCGATATGGTCGTTCCAGAGATGGCAGTCACATCTGTCGGTCAGGGTAAGACAAGCGTTAACCTCACCGATGCCCAACTGCTTTCGAAGTTAGGCGAGAACAGCTGGAAAATAGTCGGCAACGCCATAGTACCCTCTTACTCTCGTGAGTCGGGCACTCTCTATGGTACCACTATCTGGGATCAGCGTGCCAAACTGCAGTTGCGCATCAATATGCATGGCGAGAAGGGCGTGGAAAGCAGACTGATCGACCTGTCGGGCAACGACAAAGCCATCAAGGAGCATCAGTTTACCCAGGAGTTGTCGCGCAAGTGCGTTGATTACTCCTTCGACCTGATTGTGGAGAGGGGTAAGTCGCCGCTACCGATTGTCGGAGTCAAGGAGAACAGCGCCACATACGCTGTGACGAAGGCAGACCAGGGCGACAAGAGCTACCGCTTCCAGAACAGCAACCGCATCACTAAGCTGGAGGCAACGGCGAAGCAGTCGTCCGTGCTGCTGAAGTGGGAAACCACTGGTGGCGACCACGACTACTTCCGCGTGTTGCGTCGTCAGCATGATCCTAACGTCAGCCTGGATAATGAGAAATGGCCCGAGGCAGACACCATCGCCACCAACCTCAACCAGCTGTTCTACGAGGATAAGACCGTACTGGTACAGCAGGACTATGACTACCGTGTGGAGAGTGTCTATCAGTGCGAGGGCACCAATATCGAGAAGGAGAACTGCACGGGTAGTTGTGTGAAGACAGGTATGATTGATGGCTATATTCGCATGTCTGACGGTACAGCCATGGGCGGTGTCACTGTACAGTGCCATCCCAACGGTAGTATTCCTGGTGCCCAGGCTGTCTATGAGACTACTACCAATGACGAAGGCTACTACGAGTTCAGAAACCTGCCTTACAACAAGAACGGCAGTTATACCGTGGAAGTCATCGCAACAGGCGGCAGGGGCACTTTCGTAGGCCCCAACAGCGACGGACTGGTCTATTTCAGCCAGAACACAAACTGGTCGCAGGGCTTTAACTTCTATATGGACAACTACTTTGTCTATTCAGGTCACGTGTACTACCGCGACACCTCTGTTCCCGTGCCAGGTGTATCGTTCAAACTGGACGGCAACGTGATGCACGATGCCAGCAACCAGGTCATCATCACCGACAACCAGGGTGCCTTTGCGCTGAGCATTCCGAGGGGTCCGCACACGGTCCA
>JAEEGH010006115.1_pt1 | contig 29666 bp, 25 predicted proteins | sample 9134181 | NCBI WGS metagenome assembly JAEEGH01 (sample SAMN16246544, study PRJNA631951) | gut metagenome | biome: gut microbiome; feature: rumen; material: DP-attached | host: Bos | place: Iran: Karaj | collected 2018-10 | reverse complement strand
GCCGAACGAACTGACATCCAATAGATTAAACATTATCAGGTAAAGTAACATAAAGACTACCGTGGGAACAATTTGCACCATGAACTTCTTACGGATCATACCCTTGATGGCCTCCCTGTTCCAGATTTTGCCAGCCTTATAGAACAACCACCCACTGATAAAGAAGAACGTTGGCATGCGGAATCGTTCAATAATATCGTTATAGCCTATCTCATACGATCCGAATCCGTAAGCTGCAATATGGAAGTAGACGACCAGTATCATGGCCATCCCACGCAGGGCATCAATATATCCGATTCTATTTTGGAGGATTTGTTCCATACCTGAATGATTTGTCTTTTCCTATCAACAGTGGGGCATGCCTTTGGGCAAATAGAATGATGGGGTAGAGTAGGACGATGATGAAGATGGTGATCAATAGCGCCTCATACCAGTGATAACCCGCATATTCGGTCAATGCTCTTTGATGTTCCACTATGAAATTAATGATGCCAATAGGGACGATGTGCAGACCGATAATGACCAAGGTGCCGATGGACAGGTTGGTGATGAATGACCAACGCCAATGGTCTAATAACTTACAGAAGCACAGCAGTGCGAACAGCAGTCCGATATTCACCGGATAGAATAGAGCAGCATGTATCAAGATACGGTCTTCCTGCAAATGCCATTTGAAGAAAAGCAGGCTAATTGTAAAAGAGACTGCTACAAGGAGAATCAGGGGGACAGGTCGTGTGATTCTTTGTAGAATCATGGATCTATCCCCCTGATTCTCCATCCTCCATGGCCCCATGACATATCCCAAATAGTAATACGGCAATCTCCGGAATAATCCCATGGGAGTCAGGTTCGGCAAGAACTCGTATTGCTTATTGGCGGCATAGAGGAAGTAACTGATCACGCAAAGGACGATCATCGTCAGGTGTAGATGACGTGTCTTCTGTAATCCATCAATCATCAGGTGCATGATGAGGATGGCGGGCAGATACCATAGTGGTCCGTTCAGCGGTTCTGCCCAGGCGTTTTCATGCTCAAATAGCAAGGCTCCGATGACGGGTTTTATAGCTGCAGACAAATCAGGCATCCCATGTTGCAAATAATACCTGATGAACCAATATGGATAAATAAGGATGTTGTAGAGCAGATAGGGTGCAATAAGTCCCGACCAATATTTCTTCCAGTTGGCATTGGTACTTCCGTGATCCTTCTTCAAGTAGCCTGAGATGAAAAAAAACACGGTGATGGTCGTGGCCTGCATATAGCGGTAGTAGAACCACTCCTGCGATTGTGGCAGATGACAGAATACCACACTGCACACTGCAAAAGCCTTCGCCCAGTCTATCCAGTTAATCCGTTCATTCATCCTTCCAAACGCTTATGGATTTGGCTTACATAGATAATCGAATATATAACACCAGTTGTCTTGCCGATAGGTCTTCCCGCTGATGGTGACCTTTCGTTTCTCGCCTTGTGAGTCGCGCAGATTTCCCCTTGGTCCATGCTGTCTGCCTCCCTTTCGGAATTCGCCGTTGACGCCGTACCTGATCCTGCAGCCCATAGGTGATTCTTGACATGTAATGGTCACAGTATCTCCATGCAGTACCACATCAGATATAATATCTGTGTTGTCCTGGCGGATGATGTTGAAACCATAATGGTCTGCCTTCATGACTTGTATCGTGTCAAAACACAGTGGCGGTGATGGTACATGGAATACGATAGAGATGGTGTTTCCTTCAACAGTTGTCTCTGTTGGCACAAGCCCGATAAAACGCGGTTCGTTTCTGATAATACCCAATGCAGACTTAGCAGCTAAGTCTCCGATGCGTTTTTGTCCGACAGCATCGATATGAAGTGCTTCCCTGATGAAGTCGTAAGGATAGGTTGGCCCCATCGCCCAAATCATAGAGTCATCTCTGACGAGTTCCATCTGGATCTCTGGCGTCTTGGACTCTGTCCCGCTATAGTTGTTATTCTTAAACTGGTCGCCCTTTGTGAGCGCACTACTTTGATAGCAAATGATACGGATGTCGTTGGTCTGATGAGTGACTTTTTTGATATCTGTGTTGAGATCATTATACATCTGATGGAACAATGCTTTATAATCTGTATCAGGATAATCAGCGATGTCGGATTCTCCTTGCATCCAACAGACAGCTGGAATCTGAAAATCCCAACCTAACTCTTGGGCTTTTTGGTAAGCATAGTCGATTTCTTCGATAAATTTCATATAAGGTTCTACTGGTTTCATCAGTCCTTTAATATCAGTTAGACCATGACCACCAGGGAAGATACAGAGGATGGTATCGTTGCCCAATTCTGTTATAAGACTTTCTGCCATGCCATAGACTGATAGTTCAAAAGCCTTTCTGTCGTAGTGCAACAATCTTTTGACAAACTGCTTCAATCGATTGCTATGATCGAAGTAGCCAAAAACATAGTTCATCTTTTCTGTGACAATCCTTCCGTCATACTTGATTCTTAAAGAGTCGTAGTTTGTGATCCTTTTGGCTTCTTCGCCTAAAGCATAGCTCTGACCATAAACAGGAATACAAATGACCGTCTTATGTCCTTCGAGTGTGGGACGGTCATGAATGATGATTGCAACAGTATAAATGGCAAAACAAACAATTAGGATGCCTAGTACTATCAGAATTCTACGAAAATGCTTCACAATCTTAATTTTATTTTTCTATGTTAATCTGTGTAATCTGTGGCTTCATATCGTTACATACTTTTTTTGAGAAGATGGCGGCGCCTTCCCTGTTCAGGTGACCATAGTCATAAAACAATTCGGCATGCCCCATGAACTGCGGGTCACGGAAATAGTCGAAGAAGGGAATGTTGTATCGCTTGGCCAAATCACGAGGCACCTTAAACACATCTTGTTCGGTGCAGATATACATCGGCGATACGATGAAACTAACTCGGATACCCTTGCTCTGACAGTCTTGGATAAACCGTTCTAGCAATTGGAGTTTCTCCTGATGAATCGGGAAAGGAAATTCCTCAGCCTTGAGGCCTGTGGTATCCAATTGCCCATCGAGTGGTTTCCAACCCTTCAAACTTCTGTCCATACCGCCCCAACGACCGAAGATCAAGGCTGGCAGACTGCCTGTATATCGATAGACCATTGAGAGTTTATAGGGCCAGTAATTTCCGGAGATTTTCAGCATCTCATCACATTCATCACTCATCCCGCAGAAAGGTGCCAGAGATCCTGCCCGTTCGATACCAGAGTAAGACGTGTCAAGATAATCGCAGGGATGAATTTCAAAGACTATGACTTTCGGTGTATATCTTGAAAGGATGTTTCCTAAAAGACCATAATGGTAGTATATATTCTTGATGCCCCAGTCGGCGGTATTGAAACAAGTCATGCCATAGGCCTCTTCAAAGACTGATGGCACAAAATGGTGCAGACATCTGGAACTGCCCATGAAGAGTAGGTCATCGGTAGTCTCTGCGTTAGCGTAACCAATCTTATATTCGTCGGTGGCATTCGACTGACTATACAATTGTTTTAGTATCAGTCCTGTAGTCCTATCAAGGACGAAGAACAGACCTGCGATAATGACGATATGAATCAATAACTTCTTCATCTTCATAATCTGTGCAATCTGTGGCTTAGAACTGGAAATAGATAAACTGGTTATTATCGAATACGCCGAAGAGCAGGATAGCAACAATCTCTACAGCGGCGGTCAGTTCCCAGCGCCAGCGGTTGATCTGATGGGGTAGTGGAAGCTGGTATTTCGGAAACCACTCCTCTTGGATGTCAACATAGATAAGGGCGATGAGGCAGATGGCAGCATTGACCATTGTAGACATATCCGTAAAAAGTCCACCCTGCCAATGGGTGGCTATGCGCTCACAGATATGCCAGAACTCACCAATGGTGGCGGAGTGGAAGAGCATCAGACCGAAGGTGACCGCGAGGTAGATGCCAATCATCTTCCATACATACTGCTGTTTTGGCCATCCATGGGCATTGACCTTAATCTTCCGTTTCTTGAAGAAACCGCCCCCCACCATCAGGGGAATATACCACAGACCGTGGTAGATACCGAAGATGAGGAAGGTCCAGTTGGCCCCATGCCAGAGACCGATAAACGTCATGTTCAACATGATGGCGAAAATGGTGCCGTAGACATCCCAGTCCCGAAACTTGATGTTCAGCGGCAGGAACACATAGTCTGTCAGCCAACTGGTTAGCGTCATGTGCCATCGGCTCCAGTAACCGGCGATATCAAGCACGAAGAAGGGACGTTTGAAGTTCTCTGCCACCTTGAATCCTAACATCAGTGCCACACCGATGGCCATCTCACTATAACCGCCAAAGTCTGCATACATCTGTAGAGGATAGAGTAGGGAGGCAAAGAGGATGGAGATGGCGGAATGATGTTCATAATTGTTCCACACTGCACTGACATAGATGTCAAGGCGGTCGGCGATACACATTTTCAGGAACATACCCCATAGCACCCTTCTGAAACCTGTCATCAGTTGGTCTGGATTGAATGATCGGGCTGTATTGGCTTGTGTCAGGAATGGCTTGGGACGATCAATAGGGCCTGAGAGGATGGTGGGGAAAAATGCAATATAGTTGGCAAAACTGATGATATTTCCTTCGGGCTGTATCTTCCCGTGGTGGATGTCAAGCACATAGCTCATCAGTTTAAAGGTAAAGAAACTCAGACCAATGGGTACAACCAAATGGAGTGCAGTCCAACTTATGTGGAAACCTATAAAGGATGCAAACGAGGCCACAGATCCTGCGAAGAAGTTTAGGTATTTGAAATAGAACAGTGCACCGATGCCGATGGTTACACCGACTGTAGTCAGTAAGCTGGCCTTCCACTTGTATTCTCGCTCCATAAAATGATAGATGCCTTTGCCGAGCAACCAAAACACAAATGTCAAAATAATGAGCAGCCCTGTCATCCAAACGTCTACCTGTGAGTAGAACCAGTAAGAGCAGCCTAACAGAAACACATTCTGTATCTCTTTCTTGGACTGGCACAGGTAGTACACTACCAAGACGAATAGGAAAAACCACAAGAAAGCGAGTGAATTGACGACCATTGTTAATTATTTTTCTGCAAAAATACGAATAATCTATGAATTATCCAAATTTTGCGATTATTTTTGTTTGGTAACACCAATGTCCGTTTCAATGGGCATGTCAAACTGGTAGCACCAATTATGAATAGGAAAGGTTTTCCCTTGAATGGATATTGTAATGGAATCGCCTTGGGAGTCACGCAGGTTTCCACGTGGCCCGTGCAAGCGACCGCTTTTCATTTTATCTCCATTGATGGCATAACGAACGCGACATCCCATCGGAGACTCGCTACATATCAAATGCACACGGTCATCTTGTAGAATTACCTGTTCAACGATATCACGATTGTCTCGTGTGATGACGCTAAATCCGTAGTGACCTGGATTTATCACTTGAATGGTATCAAAAGTTAGCGGAGGGAATGGAATAATGAAATTAATAACGACTTCTTTGTCGTGGCATTTTGCTTCTAAGGGTAGCAGTCCACGTCGATGCTTTTGGTGCTTGAGAATATCTATGGCTGACAGTGCTGCTAGTATACCATGTTTCTTCTGGCTAACTCCGTCGATGTGTATGATTTCATTGACACAATCGTTGGGATAGACTGGTCCGCTGGCATGGAAGGTTGGATGGTTACGAACTAGTTCCAATTGCGTCTGTGGCACTTCCGTTTCAGGACAATTGTAAGAAAGAGCATTGAAATAAGGGGCTCTTGTTAAAGCGTTAGCTTGATAGCAAATGATCTCAACGTCTTTCTTTTGACCAGTGATGCGCTTGACATCATCATTAATATCTTTGGAGAATTTGAGAAATAGTTCACGATAATTGGTCCCAGGATAACTGTTAATGTCCGTTTCACCCTGCATCCAACAGAGTGCAGGCATTTCAAAGGTCCAGCCTTTATTCTGGGCGGATTTATAAGCCGTTTCGATATCTTTGATGAATTTCTGATATGGTGCACTGCCTTTGCCTAAGTTGGCAATGATTGTTCCGTCTTGTCCCCCTGGAAATATGCAGATAAGTGTGTCTACCCCTGTATGGTCTGCTAACCATTGTGCCATACTGTAAACGGAAAGTTCATATGATCGATTCTGATGATGTAGTATCTTTTTGACGAATTGTTTATATGGATTAATGTCGAAGTAACCGAAATGATGATCCATGTTTTCCGTGACGATGCGGCCGTCTGCATAATTCGCGAGAGAATCGAAATCCGTGATACGGGTTGCCTCTACGCCAATAGCCAGACTTTGGCCATAGACAGGTATGCAGATAATGGTCTTATGCTCATTCGTCTCACGACAAGCAGTGAGCACGATAATCATTAGAAATATGCCCCATTTCATCACTTTCATGGATGCAAAGGTACGAATTAGTGAGAAGAAAACCAAAATTTTTTTTGAGTTTTCTCGAACGAGAGTACTTTCGGCGAAGCCAAAGATACGAAAAAGTGGTGGAATAACCAAATGAGATAATAAAAAAAGATGATATCTTTTGTATTCTTACTTTTTTTTTCTACTTTTGCATGAAAATATCATAAGTTATGAAAAGAGAACCGAATTTTGAAGTGATGCGTACCGTCGCTATGTTTTTCATAGTGGTTTACCACTGTCTGACACATGGCGTTGGTGATGGATATGGCTTTAGTGTCAGCAATCCTATCACATTATCTAATGTATTGTTCTCTGATTTCCTGTTGGTCTTTAGCAGTATAGCAGTCAACCTATACGTAATGGTCTCGGGTTATTTCCTGGTGGATTTGAGTTTTAAAGCGAGCAGGATAGTCAGGACTTGGACGTATGCTTGTTTTTATTCTGTTGTCGTCACCGTGTTATTGATGTCTTTGCAAGTAGAACCTTTCGGTATCGTTGCTTTGGGAAAGAGCTTCTTCCCAATCAGCACAGATGCTTATTGGTTTGTGACGCAGTACATTGGTTTGCTGATTCTTTCTCCATTTTTGGCTTTGTTGGTCAAGCAATTGTCATATAAGCAATATGTCTGGCTTTTGATAGGTGGTGCTTTTATGTGTCTGGCCATTATTCCAGACTTCCCTTTGGGTAAGCGGTTTCATGTGGCTCATGGCAATTCAGTATGGTCGTTCGCATACTTGTTCCTGGTGGCTGGCTTTATCAAGCATTATCTCAAGAAGGTCCCAATGACGCGGTTGTCGACAATCGTTATATTTGTCATTTTATTGGCGATGGGCTGTGAAGTGTTTTTTGGATATCATGATGATTCCATCTCTCTGTATTGGTTTAATTACAATAGCCTCCCATTTGTCCTCTCCGTGCTTGTCTTTATCATGATTAGACAAATGCAGATGTCTGAATCTGGTATATGGAAAATATTAGTTAAACTGGCACCTTATACCTTTGGTGTTTACCTGATTCATGACCATCTGATGGTGCGTGGTTGGCTGTGGAATACTGTTTCGTTGACATCTTTCTGTGACCAATGGATATATCCCCTTATTGTCCTTGGCTTGTGTTGCCTGATATTTGTGGTTACAGCCTTAATTGATGGAATCAGGAAGAAACTCTTTGCCATTCTGGGGATTGATGACCTTATCTCGAAGGTAGACCGTTGGTCGTTCTACTCCTAAGGCTCAAAACAAAAGCCCATCTCTTTGGCCATGATTAGGACTTCCTGAATCTTTTCTGCAGAGAAGATCTCTGGAATGGATGAGTGGGAGCTGAAGATGACGAATGCTTTCCTGTTGTATGCTTTTTGTAACAGTTCTCGCATGGCAACGAGGTCTGTGCCAGTCCCAATGCCGATACGTCCCAATTGAAAAACATGCCGATCTGGATTAACTAGACTGGCTCCGGATATCATCTGGCAACCTTGCTGTGCGATAACTTTCCGGATGGTCCTTGTGTTACAGCCGTGAGGCGGAATAATCATCTTTAAGATTTTTGTGGTGTCAAATCCTTGCTCCTGTAGTCTTTGAATACTTTGGCGGATGTCATTCTCAATCAGTGATTCGCCCCAGTCTTTCCATCGCTCATGACGCAGACCGTGCAGGACAACTCCTGCGCCCTGTCGTTGCCATGATGCGATGGAGTCGGCGACTGTAGGTTCCATCCTGTCTGCAATGACAGCAAAAACCGGCTTGATCCCGACGTGGTCCGCAATTGCTTTGACTTCAAAAACCCCTTCAGTACTGTCGTCGTCAATCCACATGGCATAGGCTTTTTCGTCCTCAGAGCCTCCGTGCCATGCATCCAACAACCCTACGTAAATCGTTTGCTTACTCCATTCTTCGCCCAAAAGAGGTGAGCGCCACCAAATGATGACAACAATGAAAGCAAGTACGAATAGGATGATGAACAGTCTTTTCATCGTTTTATGGGATGTCTTTATTGTTGAAGTAGTCGCTATAGATGATCCAGTCAGACAACTCTTGTATGTCTTCTGTCACAGAGTTCTGATAGTTCTTGTTAAGCAGCGTGTGACCTAAACCGTGCCATTTACTCTGAATACCCATCATATCGAGGATGGTAGTATAGACATCCAGTTGGTTGCATTCTCCTGTCCAAGCATTGGAGTTGTCAATACCTCCATTAACAATATAGATAGGTATCTCTCTGCTGATTTTTCCCTCCATACCCAGATAGTCAGGATGGGCATCGTGGTCAGAGACGATCACAATCAGACTGTTGTTATATAGACCTTTTTCCTTGAGGTCGTTCAGATAATGACCAATCTGGATATCGGTATAATGGCAATTGGTCAGATAATTCTTATACTCCTGTGGAAGGCTTTTGTCTGTCAGATGGAATCCATGTTCGACGAAGCTGTCAAACGGCTGATGCATGGTCATAGTGAGGATCAGTGAGAAGAACGGTGGTTGATTCGACTCGTCTTTCTTAGATGCATACCTGAATATCATTTCATCCGTCAGGAAGTCCCCGTTTTCATTGTCTTTCATTTCTGCCTGATAATCCAGCATGGAGTATAGTTTGTCAAAACCGTATGAATCCGACATCGCCTGTTGGTCCCATAAAGATGGGGTTGTCGGAATGATGGTCAGAGAGTGAAGGTCAGGATATGCCTTTTTGATTTGCTCTGGTAGGCCGATGATACTGTTCTTCTTAGCTTTGCTGACTGTAATCTCTGAGTGTAGTGGCATCAAGCCAGCCATATAGATCAACTGTCCGTCGGAAGATTCGCCAATGGATACATTGGGTATCATGTGGCTATTAAAATAGACATTGCTGTCACGCTTGAGTTTATTTAGATTAGGCGTAATTTCCTTCCCGTCAACAATAAGGTCAGAGGTTACAGAAAGGTACGACTCTACCAGAATGAATATTACATTCTTAATATTATCGGGTGCAGTTCGTTTGGTCACTCTCTGACTATGGTCGGAATAATCCTTCTCGATGGCGGCTTCTTGCTCTTTGGTCAATTCTAATTTGCTAGTGCGCTTGAGTTGGTCAACAACTAACTTTCTGAAAAAACCTTTGTGGAACACGGTCCAGTTAGGCCACATAGAGTCCATCTTCTCTGGTGTAAAGACGGTTTTCTCAAGTTCATAGACGAAACCTATATGGGAATGGAAGAAATAGAGAGAATGAACAGCCAATCCTATGAGCAGACAGCTGAGCCAAGTATACAATAATGTTCGTAGGCTTTCGCTTTTAACATCGTGTCGTCTGCTTCGATAACATACCCAGCAGAAGAGGATGATCATCAGTGGATAGAAGAGATCTATCAGTCTAAAACCTGCAGACATGCTATCAAGGACAATGGGGTCAGCCAGATTCCCGGCAAGTCCAATAGATGACCAAGACAGATACTGATGGAAAAAACGGGCATAGAAAACATTGCAGAACGACCATATCAGAGTGATGGCAAATGTTATCATCAAACTGGCTCGAACTCTTCGTAGTGTAACAATCCATGAAACTAGCAATACAAATGTTACATCAAGTAGACAGGCCAGCAGATTGTCGACCAATGAACTTTTGAAACAGCCGACTTCTAATCCAATAGTTTGTAGGAAGTAATGGTGCAAGAACAATAAGTTCACCACAGACATGAGGAACAAAAGCAGAAAGTCTGCATTAAAGCGTTTTTTTAATGATTTCATATGCTTTGTTTTTTCTTTCCAAGTAGTATGGAACAATTATTAATAGCGAAATAGATAATTGGAATAAACGCCATTTCAATGACAAGGGTTAGAATGGTACATTCATACCAATTGTAAATGATGTCTGAAATGTGGAGATTCTTTTCGAGTATAAAATCAATAATCCCGATAAAGATGCGATGGAGTCCAAAGATGAGCATCGTGCCGATAGAGATGATCGTAATGAAACGGATTTTGACGCTGTCGAGGCATCGGCAGAGGTAGATGATACCAAAGACGGAAAAGAGGTTTACCACGTAAAAGAGGGCGATGTGCAGGATAAATCTCTCTTCGTGGATATGCCAGTAGAAAAGGACGATGCTGATGAGCAGGGTGGAAATGCCTACGGGGAAATCTTTCCGGAGGTTGAGGCCTTTCAGATAGTTGGTATGACGGAAGAGATTCCCCAAGAAGAAAAAGCAGAGGCAGCGTACGAAACCGTGGAATGTGATATAGGGTGCAAAGTGCCAGTATTTATTGGCGCCGTAGAGTACGATACTAATCATGGTTAAAATGAGCATAACAGCCTTTCCAAAATGAATCCGATTGCAAATGTCTGTGATCCAGTGCATGAGGAAGAGAGCAAGCAGAAACCATGTAACACCATTCAACTCGCAGGAAAAACTGGAGTTCAACTGCCCGAGAAGTGCCCCGACAACGGGCTTTATGCATTCTCCGAAAGAAATCACTCCCCCTTGTCCTATATAGTATTTGGCCAACCAATAAGGGTAATAAATGGCATTATATATTAAATAAGGTATAAGAAGAGAGTAGCCGTATTTCTTCAGTGACTCTTTCTGCGAGGCTGCGGGTTTCTTCAGGTATCCGGAAATGAAGAAAAAGGAAGATAGGATGACAGAGGCTAAGTATTGAAGATAGAAGGTGTCTTCTTGTTGTGGCAAATGACAGAACACCACTACTGTCATGCACAAAGCTTTTACCCAGTCTATCCAGTTGATCCTTTGCATCATTTCCCTATTTTTGAGAGGCCCCATTGATAGATATTCTCTGTGATGGGGATACTGACGTGGTGCTTCTGGGCTGTTTCCACGATAAAGCGCATGCCGTAGGGGAAGTCTTCTGTGAAATAACGGCAGCTGAAGTCTGGGATGAAACCACCCTCAACGGCCTTCATGGGTGATGTGATATTCTGAAAGGCCTTAATACTGCGCAACTTCAGTGTCAGTGATTCTGCATCCGTACTCTCGTAATAGTCAAGGATTGGAGGGATGCACCCCTCTTTAAGTCCAAGTACTTTCAACAGTTGCTGTAGTTCTTCGTCCATCTGAAGGAGTAGAGCCGAAGCTTCGAGGGTCCATTCCGCATAGAACTGTGGGTTGCATGGATAGACGATGCCTGGCTGCCAATCCTTCCACATGGTATAAATACGGGAGGGATGGAGGAGGGGATTGCTGTTGGAAAGGCTGACCTCGTAGAAACTATTTGCTATTGTGACAGGCTTTTCAAACAATTGTCCCAAAATGATTCTAATGGACTCCTTATTCTCGCTATGTTCTATCGCCACATGTAGCGACTCCTTATAGCCTTTCAGTTCTACCTTCTGGCCGTATTTGATGGTTCTGGAGATAAAAGGAACACGCTGGAATCCGAAAAGCGCGATGTCTGCGGGTAGCACTTTGAATGCCTCGAAGAAGAATCCTGTGCTTGAAACGACGGTTCCCACTAGACAATTCTTGGACAGATGAGGCTTGATTTTGGTGAGCTCGTCGTGAATAGCAAAACCAGGAAGACAGATCAAGACAATCTCTGCCTGTGGTATCACTTCCCGTGGTTGGTCAGACACTTGAGCCAGTTTGCCTTCGAAAGATCCGTCTGGGGTGACAATCTTTAATATCTGACTCCAGCGTTCAGGCTTGGTGGTCAGTATCGACACTTGATGCCCCCTGTTTGCCAGGAATCCGGCACAAACGTGTCCTAAGTTTCCGCCTCCGCAAATACAAATTCTCATCTATCTTTCTACTTTCTATTTGTCTATTTGTCTATCTGTCTATCTTTCTGTCTAACTGTCTAATTGTCTTTTCGTCTATCTGTCTAATTGTCTTAATCCTTCTATCAGTCTGGAATTGTCCTCATGGTTTCTGACGGCGATGCGCATGTATTGTCTATCGTCGAGCCCAGGCTTGTTGCTGCAGTCGCGGGTCAGGATGTTGTGACGCTTCAGCATGTAGAGCACCACTTCATTAGCCGTCCTTGGGGGCAGGATCTCGCAGAGGAAATAGTTGGCTTGTGAGGGCATCACCCGCAGGAAACTGATGCTTCTCAGCTTCTGCTCAAAATCTGCTCGTTCCTTTAGGAACTTTCCGCAGGCCGTCTTATAATCCTTCTCATACTTATTGTAGATTTGCATGAAGAATTCTGCGAAAGCATTTAGGTTCCAGATAGATACCTGCTTCTTTAAACCAGCAATCAACTGCTTGTCTGCCGAAGCAAGAATGCCTAATCTGATGCCAGGAACGCCATACGACTTCGAGATACTCTTCATGACGATGAGTTGTGGATATTCTTCCAATAATTCATCATGAAGCAACGAGTTGTTCTCCCAGTCTTCGCTAAAGTCCACGAAACTCTCGTCAATCATCAGACGGATGCCCTTCTTCTTGCTCCATTCGCAGAGTCTGAGCAGGTCGCTCTTGGGGATGAAGTTGCCAGAGGGATTGTCTGGGTTAATTATTAATAAGGTGTCAACGGGATTCGCCTCAAAGAAGTCCATCAGTTCGTCAGCGCTATAACGATAGGTGTTGTCCTTGGGGACGAAAGTCACCAGTTGTTCTTTCGTCAGACGGTTGGGGTATTCCTCGAAAGTCGGTCGAATAATACCAACCTTATTAGAATAATTCGTGCAATTCGTAGTTTCCATCAGGGCCTTGATAAGTTCAGCTGCACCATTGCCTGGGATGATATAGTCCTCACTGACCCCAAAGCATTTGCTGGCAATAATCGTATTGACCTTCATGCCAGAGGGGTATTGCGTCAACAGTGTTTGGAAGTTGGCCCGCATCTCGTCGACCACACGGGGAGTTGGGAAATAAGGATTCACCAGATAGCAGAAGTCGAGCATCTGGGGGAAGCGCCAGAAGCCGCCGAAGCGGCCATAGTATTTCCTCAACAAGTCCTTTTCGTCGGCAAAAAGTGCCTCGGCGATATCCAGATCCTGCTTGTCGTCGATCTCGTACCATTTCTCGTTGGTGATGGGCAGGGCTTTCAGGTCGTGACTGTTCAGGAAGGAGATGATTCGCAGAACGTTCTCGTAATACTCATTATTGCCGACAGCCTTGGAGTAGGCTTCCAGGAAAGGTACATATTTTGTCTGCGAGAACTCGCGGCTGAACTTGTAGATGTTGACGGTCTTATAATAGCTGTCCGTCTCATTGTAGTCGAAGGCGGCCTTCGGCACGAAGTTCACGATGTTGTTGTCTGCATCGAGTCGCACCATTGTACCATCCATCCAGGTCTCGTACTTGGCAACGAGGGCGAGGTTGGGGTAGGGGTTCTCCGTCAGTAATGAGAACATCCCGTCGTCGAATATCAGGTCGCTCTCAATGAGCAGGGTATCGTCTTCCTGCAGCTTGTCTTTGGCCAGCGCCAGCGAATAGATATTGTTGGTCTTGTCGTAGATGGGGTTCTCGACGAACTCAATCTTCAGCTGCCCATTGTATCTGTCGCCGATATAGTCGATGAGGTTCTGCCTTTGGTAGCCCACAACGATGACGACTCTATTGAGTGCTTGTTTCGAAAGCTGTGTCAGCAGACGGTCAATCAACCTGACGCCGTTCACGGGCAGCATACACTTTGTGTTGTCTTTGGTGTATTCGCCCAGCCTGCGTCCCATACCTGCTGCTAAAATGATGGCTTGCATATTGTTGTTTACTGTATTTTTCTGCAAAAATACGATATTCTTTCGAATTATCCAAGATATTAGAAAAAAAACTGTACCTTTGTCGTCGAATGGCTAAACAAAGGATTGTATATATCGATGCGATGCGGGGATTCACGATGATTCTCGTGGTCTATTCTCATGTCTGCAATTATTGTCTAGGAGACAAGTGGATGGGTTGGAATGATGTGTTCTTCCTGTTCCGACTGCCTTGTTTCTTCTTTATCAGCGGATGGTTGTTTGGATCTTACAGGGGGACTGTCCCTTCTGTGATAAAACACAAATTCATGGTGCAGATTGTTCCGACTGTCATATTCCTTCTACTATTGGCCCCACCGCCTTTGTTCTTCTCCAAACTTGGTGCCACGAAGGGAGGCTATTGGTTTACTTTTGCATTGTTTGAGTTCTTCACGATCTGTATCTTCTTTGAACGGTATCTGAAGAAATATCACGGGTTGCTGGCCATTCTTATCTCCATTGCAGCCTATTGCTATGATGTCTATTATGCTCGTTTCGAACCGTCATCGCTGAATTACGACTTTTCACTTTTCACTATTCACTTTTCACTTTCCGATATTCTGGGCTTCTTGGGTGTCATTACCTGGCGATACTATCTTTTCTTCTATATCGGAACGTTAGTGAAACGGCATTTTGATGAAATTCTAAAGTGGATGAGTAAACCTGCGGTCGTGACTTTAGTCGTTATCGGCTTTGTCTTGATGGCCATGAATCCTCGTTCTGAGAATGTGGCTTTGGAGTATCTGATATTTTCTGTCGGAGGAATGTTAGGTATGACGATGGTCTTTACTGCCTTTCGTTATATCTACACCACCCCTCATCTCTCACCTCTCACCTCTCACCTCTCACCTCTAAACTACATCGGAACACGAACGCTCGACATCTATCTGCTGCATTATTTCTTCTTGCCACGATTTCTGTTAGCTTACGCTCCCCAACTCTCGGCTTACGACAACAGATTGCTTGAATTTATCATCGCCTTCGCCATTGCATTGGTTGTCGTAGCAATCTGCCTGTTAGCAAGTTATATCATCCGTCTCAATTCCTTCCTTGGTCATTATCTTTTCGGAGTAAAATATGAACGGCAGAAATGATAATTCCCAATACGAGATCATCCGGCAGTTGCGTTTTCCGATGATTGTGCTCGTCACCTTCGCCCATAGTTATGGCGAAGTGGCAGAAGGGTTCTCGCTGCTGGCATCGGAATGGAATACCTATGAGTTCCTGAAGTTATTTGTGAGCCAGACGCTGGTGAAGGTGGCTGTGCCTGTGTTCTTCATCATGTCTGGCTATCTGTTCTTCTCGAATGTTAAAGAGTGGAATCTCAAGGTTTATAAGGCGAAGATAATGAGGAGGGTCAAGACGTTGCTGATACCATATATAATATGGAATCTGCTGATGGCCGTCAAACTGAAAACCTTCAGTTGGAGCATATTCTGGGCCTTCTGGTGTCCGGCGGGCATTCAGACGGACTGGTTCGGACGGGAGCAGCTGATGACGGCTCCAGCCAACATGCCACTCTGGTTCCTGCGCGACCTGATGGTTATCTCGCTGCTTACACCTATTATATATATAGGGCTGCGGAAACTCGGTTATTGGCTCTTGGCCATTCTGTCCATCCTCTATCTCTCTGGCATCTGTGCTTTCATCCCTGGATTGTCAGCCTACGCAATCTATTTCTTTACCTTTGGTGCTTTCTTCAGTATCCGACGAATGGATCTGCTGGAAGAACTGAGGCGATTCGAATGGCCTACTTATATTCTTTCGATTGCTTTTGCGATAGCGATGATGTTGACATACAACACGCCAGTTTTTTCTTCCCTGATGCTCTGCTTCCGACTTGTTGGAGCCGTCGCCGTATTCTGTCTGGCATCAAGAATACTCTCATCCACCACCATGCGACTTCCATCGTCGGTCTGCGACTCCACCTATTTCATCTATCTGGCCCATTACGTGTTCTTTTTCTCCTTCATCGACACCGCCTTCTTCACCATTCTCGGCACCTCCACAACAACCTTGTCAATTCATTATCTTCTTGCTCCATTGTTGAAGGTTTTCATATTGACAATCATCTATATTATCTATCATTTCTTTAAAAAATCTAATACTTAGTTTATTGTAGAATCTTCCCTTTTAACCCTGTTTATGTAACGAGTGTAATAAGAATAATAAAGTTTCTCTATAGAAATTGATTTACCTCGAACCAAATGTATTTCCTTATACGGGTTTTGCTTTTCTCGTTACACTCGTTACATAAATTTATATATATATAAATTTAACTAATGGTTATCAGGCGGTTGGGTACAAGAAAGGTTAGCCCTTTCTGCCGGAAAGGTTAGACCTTTCTCCGAGAAACCAGGCACCTTTCTGCCACTAATGGTTAGAAGTGCTGTGACTTCCCACAATTATTTCTTTTACAGATAAATGATGATGAAAAATGAGATCAGCCAGCCTGCGATACAGAACTGGATGAAATGATCCTTTACTAGCGATTTCGTAGGACTGCCACTGTGGTTGTAAACTATCATGTTCTGCAGATAGCGCAGCAGTCCTGCTAAAGCCCATCCTGACGTCAGGTAGACATAACGGTTGCCCATCCGCTCAATGACCTCTGGCGACATGGTGTACATGATATAGCACACCATCGTTATCGATGCCACGATAGCAGTTGCTTCGTTGATGAACGTTTTGTTATAACCAGTTATTGAGACTCGTGGTTTCATACCTGTCTGTTCATAGATGCGATAGTCATCGTTGCGCTTTGTCAGCGCTAGAAACAGCGTGACGAGGAAGGTCATCATGACAAGCCAATGGGAAACCCAGATGTCTGTTGTCAGACCTCCGATGAGTACGCGCATCACGAAACCGATGGCAATGATGCTCACATCGAGTATAGCAATCTGCTTCAGTTTTAGACAATAGCCCACGTTCATCAACCAATAGCCCACCACTATTATATATAAATAAGGTGTATTGGGACTCTTGGCCAACGGAAGCAGCACCAATGCCCCAACCAGACAAAGGGTCATCATCACATATCCAGCTGTTACAGAGACGGCTCCAGAGGCTATCGGTCGCTTGCACTTCTTCGGATGCAGTCGGTCTGCTTCAATGTCCTGCAGGTCGTTGAAACAATAGATAGAACTTGAGATCAGGCAAAATGCCGCAAATACAATCAGTGTCGGCCAAAAGTATTCTCCCTTCAACAGATTGTTGCTGAAGAATATCGGCGCGAAGACAAACGTGTTCTTGAGCCATTGCAGCGGCCGCAGAAGTTGGATATATTGGGTCATTTCGCTTGCAAAGTTACAAAATATAAAGAAATATATGGCCTTTATTACAATAAAATGAGTATTTGTTTGGCTGTTCACCTACTTTTTCGTATTTTTGCAAAAAGAAATATGGATAAAAATAGATGTGTTGTTTGGGATTATGCACGCGGAATAGCTATCACAATGATAGTTCTCTATCATCTCATTGGCTATGCCGATAGAGTATATGCGTCTATACCAGTCTCAATATGCCATACTGCGCAAATACCCATTTTTATGTATGTAAGTGGTGTTTTGTCTGTTTCGACACTAAAACGCTACCGATGGGATTCATTGTTGATTAATAAGAGTATCCGTTTGCTTTTCCCTTTTGTCTCATTCACAATTATATGGGGTATTATTGACCCTTCAGGCATTATTCCAATGTTACTAGACCAATTTAAAAGCGGCTATTGGTTCGTTTTGGTGCTTTTTGAGATTATTTCAGTTTTTGCATTACTTAATGAAATCAAAATGTTATTAAGAATAAGCTCCTTATATGTGATAGTGTTTTTTTATTGTATTTTATCAATCTATGTATATTTTGTCCCTAATGATTTCGTAATTAATCGTTTATTGAGTATAAATCTATTATGGCACTATTTCCCTTTTTTTGTAATAGGTTTTTATTCAACAAAAATAGCTGCTATATTTTGTATTAGATTTTCGTTGTTATATTTCTTCATTTATGCATGTGCTCAGTATTATTATTTCAAAACTGACAATAGCGTTGCTTTACTATTTTGCAATTTCTTTAGTCTAGCATTCTATATGAGTATTTTTCAAGGAGGTGTTAGACCTTTGGTGTCTGTTTTTTCTAAAATTGGAGTATATTCTCTTCAAATATATTTAATCCATTATCTTTTGATTGAATTGATTGTTCCTCATTTGCCTGTATTATTAAACTATTATCTTGATTTTTCATTATTGTTAGTGTTAGTCTCTATTATAATTATGTTTTCTATCATTATCTCCAAATTCCTGATGAAGAATAAAATATTGGCAATGGCTTTGTTTGGAGTTATGAAACAAAGGTGATGGATGATAATATTGCAAAGTTATTTTCTTTGAGTGACTGAAGGAAACACATATCGTTATGACTTGGACTTGCTGAAAGGATTGGCTATCATTGCCGTTGTTCTTTATCATGCAGGTTGGTGCAAGAGTGGATATCTCGGAGTAGATCTCTTTCTTGTGCTTAACGGGTATCTGGTCATCCCAAAAGTCATGAATGATATTGAAAATAGGCGATTTCGCTATTTTGCCTTTTTAGAGAAGAAAGTATTCCGGCTTCTACCCTTGGTGCTGCTTATAGGCGGATTGTCTTTAACAATCGGCTATTGGGGGATGCTGCCGCATGACTTGAGATTCTTGAGTGAAGAGACTATCGCAGCCTCCATCTTTATGAATAATGTGCTTCAGGCTATCACTACCCAGAACTATTGGGCCGCCATATACCAGAAAGTTCTGATGCACACATGGTTTCTTGGGGTTCTTTTCCAATTTTATGTGGTCTTTCCGTTACTGATGCTGCTGTTGCGCCGTTGGATGAGAGTTTCGCTTATCGTGTTAACGCTTACGTCGCTTTTGCTTTATCTATTGCCCATTGACAGTATTGGAAATCATTATTATCTTTTACCTTATCGTTTCTTTGAGATTGCTATAGGTGGGTTGGTGGCTATACGATCACCAAAAGTATCAGCGTCGTTGAAGTATTATTCTATTTTCGGTCTGATGATTATGATATTCTTCGGAGCTTTTACCATAGGTGAACGGGCTATGCCCTACAATCTGGTTGGTGGTACAAATACGATTCGCGAGAGTTTTCTGCCTCGAGAAGTGTTAGTGCTATTGACTACGTTGTTCGCTATGTTGGCGTGCCTTCAAACTCATCATGATATTAGATGGTCTACTCTAGCTGGGCAGTCAAAAATACTCGCTCCTTTAGGGCGAATGAGCCTGAGCATATTCTTATGGCATCAGCCATTTTTTGCGTTCTACCGTTATTTCTTTGCCGATGAACTATCTCTCGTCGTGTTGGTATGTCTGATTGGGGTTGTCTTCTTCCTTTCTGTCTTATCTTTTAAGCTAATAGAGAAGCGAATCGTAATTAGTAAAACATCGCGAATTTTTCTGATTCTTTCTTTCCTAATCGTCAATGCCTTTGCGTTATGGATATATCAGAAAGGTGGAATCGTAAGAGATATTCCTGAACTTGATATCAAGGAGAGTGTGACAGATCCCATGGTTTTTGAAATGTATACAGACCGTATTTATCAATACGACCGGGAGTTTTTACAAGACGATCCAAAGAAGAAAATCCTTGTCATCGGCAATAGTTTCGCCCGTGATTTCGCCAATATCTTACTTGAATCACCAATAAGAGATAGTATACAATTATCCTATCATTATGGAATAGGTGACTGTCCTTTGAGCCGCATCCGTCAAAGTGACAGAATATACTATTTCGGATGGAAACATGATGTGTCTGAGGTAGTATGGAATAACCTCAAACCAGAAACCGAGATATGGGGCATCGGCACAAAGAATCATGGGACGAGCAATGGCATCTTCTATAAGAATCGGTACCGTCATGACTATTTCGCACAACGGACTACCATCCGCCATGATTACTATATTGTCAATCAATTGTTAAGAGAGGAATGGAAGGGTAAGTATGTGGATTTATTAAGACTCATTCTAGAGTCAGATAGTACGGTTCCGATTTTTACCCCCGATTGTCACTTTATCACCTATGATGGCAGACATCTTACTCCTTCTGGTGCACATTACTATGCTCTGTTATCAGAATCTCTTTGGCTATAACACGATCAAGAGCAATAAATCCATCGTTGTTCAAATGCATTCCATCTCCCCGATAGAGGTGTTGTTGGTCGTTATAATAGTCATTGTTCCATGATAGATAGCGAATAATGCTAATTTTGTCTTGATAATCTTTTGCCTTGACGAGTTTTTCAAGGGCATGACGGAACTGTTGCTTACAGTCTAATGGGGTATTATTTACAAACATGGAGAGGTGACGAAGTAATTGTCTATTTGTCTTTTGATTCATATATGCTTTCTGGATATCATAGTCAGGTATTTCAAGAATGATAGGATGGATATTATTAGCCAGAAAGAATTGAATGATGCCGTCCATACTTTGCTGATAGTAAGTCGTATTCATCTTTCTAAATGTGTCATTGATGCCTGCAGAAATAAAACAATACTCATAACTATGCTTTTGCAGAAAACTCTTGAAATTGGAATTGTCGAATAGATTCTCATATATTTCCTTACTTGTCAATCCACAGATGCCGTATGAATATACTTTTACTGGTCGATGTAATGAATCTTCTATTAACTGTGCTATCTGACAATTATGGTCTTTATGCATAAATGCCCAACTATCACCAATATAAGCTATGCGAAGAGTGTCGTCTGGCTTCTGCATCTGATATGGTTCCCTGAGATGGGGTGGGGCATAGTAATGGTATGCACCATAAATGATGATGGCACACACAATGAACATGAATAATAGTATGATATATATGGACTTTTTCATCTGTTGCCTGATAAGATTCTCTTAATTTGGGGAAAATATTTGTCCATGAGAAGATAGATACCGATGCTTAAGAGGGTTGAGATGATCACACATACGAAATATAGTAGGATATGTATGGAATCTGGAGCATCTGCAAATTGAGCAATAGTTATTTTTCGAAGTGCGACCACAATCGGGTAGTGTACACAAAAAACTATGAATGCGGCATTAGGAAGTAACTTGCTGTGATAGCTATGCTGTATACACCAATCTGCCAGAATAAGTAATGTAGGAATATTGAAGATAAGTGAGAGTCTGTGTATTTGCAAATTGACAGGTGTGTAGTATATCGTATGGCTGACGATGTCACAGATGGCGAAGATGGTGAAGATGAAGAGGAATAACTTCTTTTGCTCATGAACTTTCTGAAGTGGATTGATGTCATAGATGGAGAAATAGGCACCAAGGCTGAAGAATAGTATAGTCTGTGGGATAAAGGCATTATGATAGGAAATCAGCCACCAAATGGTGATGGCCAATATGAAAGCCTCTCTCGCGTACCTTATTATATAATATAGGATCGGGGAGAGTATGGACATAATCAATAAGTTGCGGATATACCATAGAGGACAAAGTAGGGGGACGAAGTTGCCGTTGTCATACGAGCCTCTGTCCCAGAAGAGTCTGAGGTAATCCATGGCAGTATAATCCGTTATGCTTCTGCCGTTGATTTCTTGTGGATATCCAACTGCCCAAGCAACGAGATATAGTATCAACAAAATGAGATTCCATAACAGATAGGGAATCAGTAGTGTATGAACTCTGGTATGCAACTTTTGAGAATAGGTCTTTTTGCTTAAGAAAAACAAGAAACCAGATATGAAGAAGAACCCAGGTACACCGGTTTCACCCAGCCAAAGTGAGAAAGGATAAAGTGCCTTGAAGTAGGTCTCATGGCTACCTTCCAACCTCTGAACTGAGTAACAGTGAAGGAGGATGATGAGGAATATCAGTGGAAACCTTAGCCATGTAATGGCATTGGACAGACGTGCTTTATAGTTATCGTTCATGAAGATAGACTCTTGGTAAGTGTGTGATCTGATGCATGTTGCTTTCTGTAATGCAACCTCCGTATGCTGTAAATACAGTCTTAAAGTTGAATTCAGAGATTAGCTTATATTCTCGTTCTCCTATCTCATTGGGAGAACCATAGGGGTAAGCAAAATGACCGATAGGCTTTCCTGTAGCAGATTGTAACTTATTGACTCCATTGGCAATTTCTTCTCGGAATTCTTGATCACTCAGTTTATTAAGTGCAAGATGGGATACTGTATGGCCGCCAATCGTACAGAGTGGGTGCTGACTGATGTCTTTCACCTGTTCCCATGACATCGCTTGTCGCCGGACAGGTTCGAACCAGTCAATGTCATAATAGCTAAACGCCTCTTTGAGTTCCTCTTCAATCGTTGTTTGATCAAATTGAAGAATTTTCTCTCTGAGAATGCGAAATACATCCCAATTCTCTTGAAATGTCTGACATTGGTATTTATCTCCTCCAAATATAACGGAATCATTTTTAAGTGTTAAATCCTCTAAGATATCCCACCATAGGATGGCCTTCTTGTCTATAAAGTCCGTAGCCACGAATATGGCAAATGGAACCTGTTGGCGCTCGAAAACAGGTAGCGCTTGTGTGTAATTGTCCAGATAACCATCATCGATGGTAAAAGCGATAAAGGGATGTTCTGGTTTTCTTCCTGTTATGATGATATCGCTTAGTTGGTCGAGTGAGATAAATATGAATCCTTTTCTTTTGTATTTTTGAATTATGTTCTCAAGGAAGTCAGGTGAGACCTTTAAGTCCTCATTTGTTGGTATGCCGTTTGGATTCTTGTCAGTGATATGATGAAGTGTATAGACAAAACCGATGGCATCCTTTTCTAACCATTCCTTCTTGCTAAAAGTTGTAAGCATCGGAAATTGTTCACAGACAATCTCTTGCCTGTAAAAACTGTATATTTTACGTTGTAATTTTTTAAGAATTCCCATTAAATCCAATATTTTTCTGCAAAAATACAAGTTTTCTGGAAATAATTGGTTAAATTTGCAGAATAAAAAGCAAAAGTCAATGAAACTTTCTATTATTACTGTCAATTTTAATGATGCCAAAGGGCTTGAACGCACCATCAAAAGTGTAATTTCTCAGACTTTCCATGACTATGAGTTTATCATTATTGATGGGGGTTCGACGGATGACAGCGTGAATGTTATCAAGAAATATGAAAGTCACATTGACTACTGGGTGTCTGAACATGATGGTGGGATATATCCTGGCATGAACAAAGGACTACGTCAGGCTAAAGGTGAATATGTTAATTTTATGAATGGGGGCGACTGCTACCATTCAGAGGATGTGCTTGAAAAGATCTTTGCTTTGGAGACAAATGCCGGCATTATCACGGGAACTCATGCTGAGAATGGAATCCGGAATGTTGGAGAGGGTGGGGTGACCATGCTTGACCTCTATAAATGGGCAATAGATCATCAGGCTTCATTTATCCGCCGGGAGGTTGCACTGCATCGTCCTTACGATGAGAAATATCGAATAGTCTCAGACTGGAAGTTTTTTATTGAAGCACTGATATTCGATAATTGTAGTTTCTATTATACCGATACAATTGTGGTCGATGTGGATATGAAGGGTATCAGTAACACAAATTCTACTTTAGACATGCAAGAGCGTGAGGCTGTCTTACGAGAGTTGTTTCCTGAAAGAGTCTTGAAAGATTATCAATTATTGGCTTCTATTCATCCAGATTTGTTAGAAGTCGCTCCAAGGATTAGTAAGTCACAGACGATTAAAAATGCCATATTGAAATTGGCATGTCAATTGTTAAAAATTAAAGGTGTTTGAGTTGGTGTTGCCAGTCAAGTGCTTTTTTAATTAGCTGGGATATGCCATACATTTTATGGGCAGCGAACCATAGTTCCAGTCTTAGCTTCCAGTCGATTTCTTTATAGCTCCATATATGCTTATGAGTTTCCGGAAAGGTCTTAAGCCAATATAAATAATTCTCTGTATTGTTGAAATCCTTGACTAAAGAAAGCTTCATCCGAAACTTCCGGTAATCAATGTCATTAGCGAACTCCTTATATCGGCCAATATCTTTCATTAGCTTTTCTATTTTCATGCAAATAGCAATTCCACTATCAATTGTTTTACGAGTATGATTGGATGAAGATGAATCAGGTGTGTGACGATAATGATAGGGGGCAAAGTCTATATTGACAATCTTATTTGCATGGAGATATGCCAAAAGGTTGAAATATAAATCTTCTCCCATATTAAGACCAGTTGGGAAATGGAGATGGTTGTCTTTAATGAGACTAGTTCTTGTTAAGGAAGTACATAAAGAAGGATGAATCTCTCCTCTTATCAGACTCCTGATATTGTCATTAGTGTTGTTTTTATAATGCTGGATTAAATATGACGTTCCATCTGGGTATTCATGGCAGATATTACATCCAACAATATCAGCATTTGTTTCAAGGGCTTTCTTATATAATTGCTCATACATATCTTTGTCCACCCAATCGTCGCTGTCTGTATGAATCATATAGTCCCCAGTCGCATTATCAATGCCGATATTGCGTGCATTCGCAACTCCACCATTATTATCAAGTGTGATGATTTTTATAAAAGGAAGTCTTCTCGGATAATCGTTTGCCGTTGTTTTTAGTATTTCTATGCTGTCGTCTGTCGATGCATCATTGACAAATATATACTCAATATCATCAAGTGATTGCTCGAACAATGAACGTGCACATTCCTCGATGTATTTTTCTCTATTATAAATAGTAATGATGCTGGAAACCTTTGGCTGCATAGCTATATTTTCTGCAAAAGTATAAAAAAAATTTGGAATAATCAAATTTTCTGTTCTTTTTTTGGTGGATTGAGGAAAAAGTGTTATTTTTGTCGAAATTATAATTAGTAATATGGAGAAGGAAATAAAGGTTTCAATTCTTGTGCCATTCTATAATGTTGAGAAATATGTCGGCAGATGTGTTGAGTCACTTTTCACTCAGACGTATCAGAACATTGAATATGTGTTTGTGAATGACTGCACCCCAGACAAAAGTGCTGAGGTGATTCGGTATTTTATTGAGAAGTATCATATTGCTCATAAATGTAAGATGATTACGCATCAGCAGAACCAAGGAATATCTGCCTCGCGTAACGATTGCCTTGACAATATGACAGGTGATTATTTCCTATTTGTCGATAGTGATGACTATATTGACAAAGATATGGTGGAGTTGCTCGTTGATGCGGCAAATAAGGAAGATGCAGATATCTCTGGATGTGGTTATATTGAAGAATATACAGATCACAGTGTGGAGCATCCTCAGAAATACACGAATGACCACACAGAAATGATGCGGGCTATTACTGTTTTAACTATTAAAGGTGTCATGTGGAAACTATTGATTCGAAGTCGTATCGTAACTGATCATAAGGAGGAAGTACGTTTTATTCCTGACAGGAATATGGTGGATGATTATTTGTTCTGTTGTCAGGTCTTCTATTATGCACAACGATTTGCCGGAGTTGATAAGTGCATGTACCACTGGATTCAATATAATCCCAACAATTACACTCACACGACCATCTTTGCTGTAGAGAGCCAGGCTGCAGCTATTCGGAAAGTTGAGGAATTCTATCGTGAGAAGGGTGTCTATGAGACTGTGAAAAATGAACTTGATCAAAGGAAGTTCATTTCAAAGCTACCTCTGCTTTTGGATAAGAATTGTCTTGACGTGTCTCGATGGCGTTCTCTTTTCCCAGAGAGTAATAGATGTCGGAATAGCAATATTTTCTCCAACAAACATAAAATGTTGTTCAAGCTTGCTGTATCTCCATTTTATTGGATAATACCATTTGTAAAAAGGAACAAGTCGTTCGATAATAAGTGAAAACTATTTATTAAGAGCCAATTAACTATTTATATATGGGCCAATAATTGGAGTTCTTTTTGAGAATAGTTCATAGCTTGTTAATAATGACGGATATAAATAATTTAATTTTCTCTTTTTTAAAAAGATGTTTAAGTGAAACAATGATTTTGACAGCAACGTTAAATTTGTAGAAGGGTATTTTATTTAATAATTTCTCAATAAGAGAAAGATATATGCATTTGCAACCGCCATAACATGCAATACTCCAAAAATAGTTATTATTTGTATCCAGTTTTTCGACATGATCCAAATACCAACTCATAAAGGCATCAGTAGCTTTAATTTGTTGAACTGCTAAACGATAGCCACCTTGGTTTGATAGATTGATGTTTGAAACACGGAAGTTCATACAAATATTGGAAATGCATACAACTCCTTCTTTCGCAGCGGCTAGTGCTGTAGCGTCATCACTGAAATGAGCATGAGGGAATGAAATAAATCCCCCCATTTCAATTAGTGTTTTTTTCCTGAAAATATAATTTGAAACGCATGAAATCATTTGCCCCTTTGCCCAATATAATGTAAATTCCTGACATGTCATGAACTCTTTTAATGGAAATTCAACATCTATAGTTTGGCCATCTTCTCCAATCTTCTTTACGCCAGATCTAATTAAATTTGTTTTTGGATATCTTTCAATGAGTTTTACTGCTTCTGCCAAAAAGACTGGTTCAAATGTATCATCATCGGTAGCAAGAATAATATAATCATTATTTGCATACTTAATACATTCATTCCAATTGGCAACTAAATCACTTGCACCAATATTCTCTTTATTTTCTTTATATATTATTCTATTATCAGTGAATTGGTTAACAATGAGTTTTAGATTATCAGGAGACGCATCGTTTACAATAATTAGTTCAAAATTCTGATATGATTGATTAAGTATACTATCAATCGTTTGATGAAGGAATTTGGCTTTATATGCCGGCATTACAAAAGAGAAAGAAACCGATTCGTTCATACTCGTTATTATTGGACTTGTTATTATTCTATTATGCCGCAAAGGTACGCTTATTATTTTAAATACACCATAGCTTCTTTTCTTTACTGTGGATTATTTGTTTTTCTAAAACTGAAAGGAATGCGATTAAATAGGTCTTTTGTTCCCCGGCCTATAAAGAAAAGTGATATTAAATAAATAATAATAGATGGGAAGACTTCCGTGAGGCCAAAATAGAGCATAGATAGGATATTGGGCTTAGGAGTGTTATTAAATAGGTATATGGTAATAATCATATATGCATATGCAAAAAAGAAGCAGATATAATACACGAGAACTCCCTTCCAGTAATCCCAAACAGACTCTTTGAATCCTTTAGTAAATAGATAATATGGCTTCCAAATAACAATAATAAAGAATACACTGACAATTTTCCCCATTAGGATACCGATAATTCCCCATTTAAATGCTATGGCGATGGTAACTATGATGTTAATAATGCCCTCAGCCCATGCAGCCCATACATCTCCGTAAAGCCCATATGAATGGTTGAACATGTCTACTATAGACCGTGTCTGCATAAAGAACAAATTAATCATAAAAAGAATCACTATTACTGCACTTAATTCGTACTCACTTCCTAACCACCATGAGATAAATGGATTAATGAGAAAAGACAAGGTAATGACAAGGATACCCGCAGTGATGTATTTCATAGATGACAGTTGCCAGAAGATGTTTTTAATGTGTGATTTGTTGCTTTCTGCAATCAAGTTGCCAATTCCCGCTGCCATTCCACTAAAGAATGTTAGAAACATGGTTGACAATTTTGTGATAATCATGACGTAATTGCCATAGTACGCTACCATTTTTAGTGAAACGAAAGCAAATATCATGATTTCATCACTTTTTGTAAGTAGGAAGTCCTTCATTTGATGGATGACTATTTGCTTTGTTTTTTTGAGAACATCAGGATATTCTTTCAATAAGACGGGACCTTGGTTCTTGTTTGTCTTTAACCAAGGATATTCCTTGTTGATTTTCCAGTTTAATACCCAGCATTGCACTAAAGAGGAAACAAACTCAATTGCTACCCATATAAATAAGTTTTTATAATATAAAGCAAGTAGTATTTGGATAATGGATTTTACGAGCCCAAAACTTTCACTGTAGATAGAGACCATGTACATTTTCTGATCGGCATCTAGCAGCGTTTGCCTATAATTGATAAAATAGCCAATAGCATTTGAACATAGGAATGAATAAAAAGCAAAGTACACTATGCTTAAGGGCATAGTATTATTTCTAAATATCAAAGGAAAAAAAATGCTAATTACAATTCCTGATGCGAGTATAAACTGACCGATACGTTTATATAAGAATCCAAGTAATGATAGAATATCTGAGATCTTTTGTTGATTATTCTCTGCTAATGGTTTATAAAGGAAGTAGCTTACGCTCAGACCGATGCCAAGTTCTGACAGATTCAGAAGACTTAGAATACTCATCAATGTACCAGTGAGACCTATGAAGTCTGCACCGAGGCAATCAAGGAATATCTTGCGTGAGAAAAAGGCTACAAATGTTCCAAGTAAATAGAAAATGATATTTACTTCCGCATTTAGGATACTTTTTCTTGTTCTATTTCCCATTCTAACCTACTATCTTAAATAGTATTTAAAATCATTAAGTATTCTACGGTAATAAGCATGAAAATTGTTGATATTCAAATGAGGCTGAAACTCGTCAATTGGCATGATAAGAGGAATGCTCTTGATGTGAAGCTTATGATGCTCACAAAAAATATTAATCAAACGTTCACTCATATACCCGTAGATGCGGCTTTGGATGGGGTCATCGATAGGGGGGACTCGACGTTCAACCTCAAAAAGGATGTCAAAGAGCCAGTCTGAATAGGCGTCAAAATGCTTCCAATGGGTAATAAACATGTTATAGCCAACGGATTTGTTGCTATGATCCATTGTTTCTTCAAATGCAGGTATGTATTGGGGTGATTGTTCCTGGATGATTTGGCGGAGCATCTCCCAGTCTTTAGCAATGTGGTATTCCCCATACTGCTGTGTGTTGTTTACACGCCAGTGGCGGGCTACAGGGAGAATGATGTCATATTTCTGTAACATCTCCTCAAGATTAGGGAATATGTAGGGTTGCTTTAGGAATTTATCTGTCGATATAAAATGCTTGTCGGCAGAGAACTTCGGCCATTTCTGCTTGAAGTCAAAGTAGCGGCGGTAGTGATTGAGACCGACGATATCGACATTCTTCAAATTCTTCCATGCCCAATAGTGGCATGTGAGTTCACAGAAATGAGGATTCTTGGCGGAGATGTTCTCCCCCTCATTATCTGGCTGGTAGCCAGGGATGAGATCGTGCAATGCTGCCCCTGCCTGAACGGGTAGGAAATAGGGATGTTGAGGTAGGGGAACTTCCTTGTGGGCACAGATGAAAATCTTGATGTTACTCATATTTGACTGTCCATTCGGTTGGTACTCTTGTTTCTTTATCAAATTTGATTCCAACTTTTACTATATCTCTACCATCTGTTATAAATGGGGTAGCATAGCCGTTGGCTTCAATTTGATTCAGGGCCTTTCCTGATGATTCAGATACCTTTATCTCAAAAATATAGATCTTTTCAGGCATCCATACAACAATGTCAGCACGTCCTCCAGCACATTTTACTTGTGTTCGTACATAGACGTTAAGCATGGAG